>Ga0255784_10000954_pt1 | contig 23605 bp, 20 predicted proteins | sample 101ome_14_FD_179982 | JGI IMG/M metagenome (GOLD analysis project Ga0255784, IMG submission 179982) | Coastal salt marsh microbial communities from the Groves Creek Marsh, Skidaway Island, Georgia - 101403AT metaG (version 2) | ecosystem: Environmental > Aquatic > Marine > Intertidal zone >...
GCTGGCACGACTTGAACTTGGCAATCTAAGTCAGAAAAGCATCTCAAGATATTTAGCTTAATCCCATAATCTATCGCAACAATGTTGTATTTCTTTTTTTTATTTTTTTTATATCCAATGTCTTTTTTCCAAGTTTTCTCTGAATACCACTTAAAAGTTTTTTGGCATGTAACTTTAGAGGCTAAATCTAATCCTTCCAATCCACTCCAAGCAATAGCCTTTTGTTGCAATTTATTATGATTAAAATCTGATTTTAATGAGTGACTAATTGTGGCTTTAGGAGCACCTTTATCTCTAATCAAACCAGTAAGAGCCCTAGTGTCTATACCTATAACTCCAACTATTTTTTTTTGTTTTAACCATAAATCTAATTTTTTTAACGATCTATAGTTAGATGGATCAGTAATTTCAGTATTGAATATTACTCCTTTAACCCATGGTTTAAGAGACTCGTTGTCCTCAGTATTAGTACCAACATTGCCAATATGCGGAAAAGTAAAATTAATTATTTGGTCTGAGTACGATGGATCGGTAATGATTTCTTGATAACCAGTTATTGATGTATTGAAACAAACTTCACCAACTGCAGTACCTTCATAACCTAAGCCATAGCCAAAAAATTTATGACCATTTTCAAGAATAAGAATACCAGTGTTTTTTTTTATTTTTTTAGGTTGGCTTTCACTTATAGCGTTCAAATACAACTCACAGGTTAAGATAAAAACTTATAAACAAGATTCTGCGAAAGATATGAAAAACAAATTTCATCGTCAAGAAAGATATTTTGAGTTTATTTTTTTTTGTGGTTAAATTAAAACATAGCTATGTCACTTCAATCTCAAATAGAGGAAAAGCTCAATATATCTTTAAAAAACAAAGATAAAAAAATTTACCCGACATTAAGGTTAGTTGTCTCAGCTTTAAAAGATGCTCTGATTGTTAAGAGAGTTAAAGATAGTAAACCTTTAACAGACCAAGAGATAACCACTGTCTTAAAAAAAATGGTCAAGCAAAGAATTGAGTCTTACGAGGTTTATAAAAAAGCTGGTAGAGATGAATTATCAAAAAAAGAGCAAAACGAAATAGAAATCATCAGCTCTTTTTTGCCAAAACAATTAAACGCAGATGAGACTAAAAAAATTTGTGAAGATGCAATAAAAAAACTGAATGCTGCTTCGATAAAAGATATGGGGAAGGTTATGGGAGAAATAAAAAAAAATTATCCTGATAGTATTGATTTTGCTTTAGCTGGATCTGAAATTAAAAAAATTCTAAACAAATAATGAAATATCCTAAAAATTATTTAGATGAAATTAAGCAAAGACTTAAAGTATCAGACGTTGTTGGAAAATTTGTTTCCTTAAAAAAAAGAGGTAAAGAGTTTGTAGGTCTTTCGCCGTTTAAGAACGAGAGAACGCCATCATTTACTGTAAATAACGAAAAAGGTTTTTATCATTGTTTTAGTAGCGGAGAACATGGAAATATTTTTGATTTCATAATGAAAACCCAAGGATTGGATTTTGGGGACACCGTAAAAATGCTCGCACTTCAAGCTGGTATGCAGCCATATAAGTTTACAAGACAAAACAAAGAAGAGGATAAACGGTACACTACTTATACTGATATATATAAAAAATATACTGAACTTTCTCACCTAGAACTTTTTAATCATAAAAATATTTTAGACTATCTTACCGTGTCAAGAAAAGTGAATGAAGATGTCATTAAAGAATTTAAGCTCGGATATGCACCTATGAATGAAAATTTTTCCCAAAAAATGTTGTCAGAATTTTCAGAGAAAGATTTAATTAGTTCAGGAATTTTTTTTAAAAATGAAAAAAGAGGAAAAATTGTCGATCGATTTATAGATCGGATTTTATTTCCTATCCATAATCTTAACAACGATATTATAGCTTTTGGTGGAAGAACAATAAACAAAAATAACTATGCAAAATACATTAATAGTCCTGAAACTGAATTTTATAAAAAAGGTTATATGTTATTTAATTTATCAAGAGCTAAACAAAATAAATTAGATGAAAATGAAGTTGTGATCGTCGAGGGATACATGGATGTGATTTCTTTACATGACAAAGGAATAAAAAATGTTGTCTCAAATCAGGGAACTGCAGTAACAGAAAGTCAAATTAATATTTTATGGAGATATTTCGAAAATATTAATATCTGTTTAGACGGTGATGTTAGCGGTAAAAATGCTTCGTACAGAATAGCGGAAAAACTTATACCATTTATATCAGATCAAAAAAAAATATTTTTCACTAACTTGACCTCCAACAATGATCCTGACGATTTTATTAAGAAAAATGGAAAAGAAAGTTTTTTAGAAATTTTAAGAAATAAACTTAGCATTGAAGATTTTATATGGGATTATTGTATTTCAGGTTTAAATTTTTCAGATACATATGCTTTATCAAATTTTGAAAAAAAAATTAAAAGTATTTATTCGACTATTCAAGATAGCACTTTAAAAAAATATATTAATGAAAAACTGTTAGATAAACTAAAAACCTTAACACCAAATCAGAAATTTAATTTTAAAAATTATAGGACAAAAACAAAATTAACTTTTCTTAATGATACCAAAAAAATTTTTAAACAAAAAAAAGATATTAGCAGAAATGATATCTTAGAATTTAACATCCTCTTCATCATGATATTTTATTCAGAAATTATTGAAGATAAAATTAACTTTTTGCAAAATATAACTTTTGTCAATAATGATAACGAGAACCTAAAAAAAAATTTGCTAGAATTGATTACTTTAAAAACCTCGAAAGAGGATATCATTAAAGATTGCAAAGAAAGCAATTTAAATTTAGTTTTAAATATAGAGGAAAATTCCTCAATTAAATTTATTTTTAAAAATAATAAGAATCTTGAAGAAAAAAGACTTTTATTAGATGAGCTAATTGAGGATTATACTAAGACGATCAAAAACATGGATATTAAAAAAATGGAGGAAAAATTTACATCAGATTTTGATGAGTCTTCATTTAATCAATATTTGGAGTTAAAAAAACAGATTAATAATTAAAAAAAATCGTAGATTTTTAATATTATTAATTTATAAGTAACCATTTATATAACCTTTATGCTTGAAAAATTAATCACTAAATCTTTTGAAAGACTATTAGACAAAGGTAAAGCACGGGGATTTATAACATTTGAAGAGTTGGGAAAATCTCTTGGCAAAAGAGGTAGTTCATTTGAGAATATTGAAAAAGCATTTTTAATCATTTGTGATAATTCAATAACGTTAGTTCAACATAAATCACAATTTGTTTCTTTAAAGAAAAAAGATTCTGCTCAAAACACAGAGGAAGAAAAAAGTTCAGATAAAAGTGATGATCCAATAAGAATGTATCTAAGAGAGATGGGGGGAGTGGAACTTCTGTCTCGAGAGGGAGAAATAGCAATAGCAAAGAGAATTGAAGCTGGCAGGGATGTAATGATCAATGCATTAACGCAAAGCCCTCTGGTTGGAAGAAAAATTCTTGAATGGAGAGATAAAATTTTAGCAAATGAGTTATTAGTAAGAGAAATTATTGATATCGACTCCACGTATGAGGATATTGATGACGAAGACAACTTGTCCCCTAAAAAAACAAAATTAAATAAAGCTAATGAAAAAAAAGAAAATTCTGCAGAAGAAAATTCTTCAGAAACAATAAGTGAAGATGATGAGTTTGGTATTTCTTTAGCAAAAATGGAGGAAGAAATTAAACCAAAAATACTAAATTTATTAGATAATTTAGTAAAAAATTACTTAAAATTAAAAAAGTATCAGCAGGAAAGTTTAAATTGTATTTTAAATGCCGAAGTTTTATCAATTTCTAAAAGTAAAAACTTTAAAAAAATCCAAGAAGAACTAGTAGAAAATTTCAAAAATTTACAATTGTCGCCAAATATTGTCGAGGAACTTGTGCAAGCGCACTATAAAGAAAACAAAAAAATTGTTTTGTTGGAAGGTGCTCTTATGAAACTTGCGAATGATAATAGTATTAGCAGAGAAGAGTTTTTAAAATTTTATTTAGGTAATGAAATAAATCCAAAATTCGAAAAATTTTTATCAGACTCACCGAAATGGAAAACTTTTTTTAAAAAATATAAAGGAGATTTTGACGAAATAAGAAAAAGACTTGTTGAGTTCAGTCAAAGGATAGGAATTGCGGTTGGTGATTTTAAAAAATTGGTTAATAGAATTCAAAAAGGAGATCGAGAGTCGAGAATAGCAAAAAAAGAAATGGTTGAAGCCAATCTAAGATTAGTTATCTCAATTGCAAAAAAATACACTAATAGGGGGTTACAGTTCTTAGATCTTATCCAAGAGGGAAATATTGGATTGATGAAAGCGGTTGATAAATTTGAGTATAGAAGAGGATATAAATTTTCGACTTATGCTACCTGGTGGATAAGACAAGCAATCACACGTTCAATTGCTGACCAAGCTAGAACAATAAGAATACCAGTCCATATGATTGAAACCATAAACAAAATCGTAAGAACGCAAAGACAAATATTAAGTGAATTTGGAAGAGAACCTACTCCTGAAGAACTAGCTAAAAAATTAGCAATGCCATTGGAGAAAGTAAGAAAGGTATTAAAAATTGCAAAAGAGCCTGTCTCACTTGAAACCCCAGTGGGAGATGAAGAAGATAGTAGCTTAGGTGATTTTATTGAGGATAAAAATGCATTGCAACCTTTAGATACCGCAATTCAATCTAATCTGAGCGAGTCCACCACAAAAATTTTAGCCTCATTAACACCAAGAGAGGAACGGGTTCTCAGAATGAGATTTGGTATCGGGATGAATACGGACCATACGTTAGAGGAGGTGGGATTACAATTTTCTGTGACCAGAGAACGTATAAGACAAATTGAAGCTAAAGCTTTAAGAAAGTTAAAACATCCTAGTCGATCTAAGCAATTAAAAAGTTTCTTAGAGAAGTAAAATGCTTTATAATTAATCAAGGGCCTGTAGCTCAGTTGGTTAGAGCAGTACACTCATAATGTATTGGTCCCAGGTTCGAGTCCTGGCGGGCCCACCATTTTAGTTTAATTATTTATAAAAGCAGACAATTTTTCAAACAGAAATTCAATTTTATTTTCATTTGTTGCCAGGATAGAATTAAATTCCTCTTTTTGTGTTCGGGCTAAACTTAAACCTTCAACAACTAAATCTCTAATTAAAGGTTTGTTGATATTTTTGGTGTATACCCTCCAGTCTACTTTAATTTCAGGGTTTTTATCATTAGCCTCAATTCTAGAATTAACCATTGTATAATTTTCATTAAGCGTCTCAGATCCAAAAATATTTATTGTTTGTTTGGAGTAGTCAGTAAGTCTAGAGTTTAAACTTTTAATAAAGTATTTTTCAAATAAAGATTGGTACTTTTCTAATTCTTCAGGTGAAAGTGTTGTTCTTATCTCTCCTAATGAATATAAACCCAGTGCTCTTATATCCACTGCCTCCAAAGCTATTTTTTCAATTACATTATTTTTTGTTGCTTGATTTAAATTTTTATCACCTAAAGTTTTAATTGCTTCATCAACAACTTCGGTTATAAATTGTTTGGGATCGCTGCTATAGCTATTAGCAGATTGATTAATAAAATAAGAATTTATTAAAATTGCTGTAAATAATATTTTAAAGAAAAGTACGAACTTATTTTGCAAAATTTTCCCACTCATCATCATTGCTTGAGTCTTGGTTTTGGATTTTGTTTTCTCGATCCTGAATATATAAACTTTTAACTGAACTATATAAATCTAATGAATTTTTCTCTAAATTATCAAAATTTACAATATTTTTGGCTCTAAAGTCTACTGCACCAGTAATTTTGACACCATAGTAGTCTGCAGGATCACCAGTATAACTTGTTGTAGGGACATTTTGACCATCAAGGGTGTACCTTGCGAATGGATCAATTAATCTATCTCCTATCATTCCAGCAGTGTCTCTTAAAGTAGTTGGACCTAAAATTGGTAAAACAAAATAACATCCATTCTCAACTCCCCAAAAACCTAAAACTTGTCCAAAATCTTCTTTTGTATTTACAGCCCCCAACTCAGTTGCCGGGTCTCCAATTCCTCCAAAACCAAGAGTTAAATTTATTACAAATCCCCCAAGGTTATCAGCTGCTGCTGAAACATTTCCCTGTAATAGGTTTGCAGGTATATTTAATAATCGAGATAAATTATTTAAAAAATTTCCAGAGGCATTTTTTAAACCTGACGGTAGTTTATTATATACTTTTGCAGTTGGTAATAAGGCTCCTTTGTCGATAGCTTGATTAAACTCAAAGAAGGATCGACTTAATTTCTCAGAACACTCCTTTTCTGTGGCAAAGCTTAGTTGATTAAAGCATAATGTAAGCAATAAAGATAAATATAATGTTCTAATTCCTCTCATTGTTTAAATTTAATTATAATTAATTGTATAAAAATCAATAAATTTATTTTAATATTAAATAATGCTTCTTTTATAATGAAAATAAGGCAATTTAAATCTCCAAATTTTGATCCTAGACCCAGATCAAGTTCCAGCATTAAATTTATAATCATTCACTATACAGGAATGCAATCTACACGTGTATCACTAAAACGACTAATATCTCAAAAAACAAAAGTAAGTTCACATTATTTGATTAGTGAGAAGGGTGAGGTTTTCAAGCTCGTTGACGAAAATAGTGTAGCTTGGCATGCAGGCAAATCGAAATGGAAAAATTTTTCTAATCTCAATAATCGTTCAATTGGAATTGAATTATCAAATAAAGGACATTTAATTGAATACGAGAATTACAAAAAAAAACAACTAGCAAGTCTCGTTATACTACTGAAGTTACTTGTAAAAAAATTTAAAGTACCGCATGAAAATATATTAGGACATTCAGATATTGCACCTTTGAGAAAAAAAGATCCAGGAGAAAAATTTCCATGGATCAGTGTTCTTTCTAAAGTATATCCAAGATATAATTTTAAAAGTAACATAACTCTAAAAATTAAAAAATTTAAAAGTGTTGACGAAAGCAGAAAACATTTTTTTAACAATTTAAAAAAAATAGGTTACAGATACTTTTACCTAAAAAAAAAGAGCTCTAAGGACAAGAAGGTAGTAATAGCTTTTCAGAGAAGGTTTAGACCAAGAAAAATTGATGGTGTAATAGATCAAGACTGTATAAAAATTTCAGATCAAGTTCTGAGGATGCTAAAAAAAGCTTGATTTATTGGGTTTTTTCACTAAATATACCTATGCTAGATAGTTGGACTGTCGCTATTAATTACCTGATAATTTTTAGAGGAAAGTCCGGGCTTCTTAAAGATGCAGTGCCAGTTAATGGCTGGCGAGAGCGATCTTAGGGAAAGTGCCACAGAAAATAAACCGCCTAATCAAGGCAAGGGTGAAAAGGTGTGGTAAGAGCACACCGTGCTTTTGGTAACAAAAGTTGCATGGCAAACCCCACTGGAAGCAAGGCTAAATAGAGATGACATTTCGAATATTTCGATAAAAGCAATCTTTAGCTAGTCATCTGGGTTAGCCGCTAGAGCATAGATGTGAATTTATGCCAAGATAAATGACGTCTTAAATGACAGAACCCGGCTTATAGACTATCTAGCAAATACTTCATAAACATTATTAACGGTGATAAAAGCAACCCATAATTGTTCTCTTTTTGTTCTAAAAAGTTGTAATTCGATTAATATTGACTGAAAGATATAAAACCCATAATATCCCATTAAATCCCATAAAGGGTTTTATGAAAGAAATTATTAATAAAGAATATTTAAAAATTACTAATGTTTATTTCTACCTACGAATTCAAAATGGACAAAAAGGGAAGGGTTTCTGTGCCAGCAGCATTTAGATCAAATATTGTTGCCTCTGGGCACAGCGGTTTTATTTCTTACCCTTCATTTAGTTCAAAGGCTTTAGAAGCTTGCACACTAGAGAGAATTGAAAAAATATCGAATAGTATAGATAGTTTAAATCCCTTTGAAGATAAAAGAAATTATTTTGCAACATCTGTTTTATCAGAGAGCGTTAACTTAACTTTTGATACAGAAGGCAGAGTTATTTTAACTGAAAAATTAATTAAACATGCAGAAATAAAATCACATGTCTTATTCGTTGGTTTAGGAAAAACTTTTCAGATTTGGGATGACAAAAACTTTCAGAAGTACCAATCAGTTGCTAAAAAAAAGGCTTTTGAAAATAGATCTCATCTTAAATGGGAAAATAATTAAATATAAAAGGAGGGTATTATGACTATAAATTTAGGAGCAGGCGAATTGAGAGAGTTAAAACCAAGAATCATTGTTTTAGGCGTTGGTGGTGCAGGAGGAAATGCAGTTAATGCAATGATTAATTCAGGTATGCAAGGTGTAGAATTTGCAGCTGTTAACACAGATGCCCAAGATTTAAAAATGAACCAAGCTGATGCCAAAATCCAAATTGGAATGAATCTTACAAAGGGGTTAGGTGCTGGAGCGAAGCATGATATTGGTCAAGCAGCCGCTGATGAGTCATTAAATGAAATCGCAAATTATATTCAAGGCGCTAATATGATTTTTATTACTGCAGGCATGGGTGGAGGAACGGGTACTGGTGCCTCGCATGTAATTGCAAGAGCAGCCAAAGAACTTAATATTTTAACTGTTGGGGTAATAACTTTGCCTTTTTCATACGAAGGACCGAAAAGAATGAGAAGAGCACTATACGGCATGGAAGAGCTGAAAAAATACTTAGATACCGCTATCATTGTGCCTAATCAAAATTTATTTAAAATTGCTAATGAAGCAACAACTTTTTCTCAATCATTTTCACTTTCAAACGATGTACTTAAGAACGGTGTTCAAAGTATTACAGATTTGATGGTTAGACCTGGCATGATCAATTTAGATTTTGCAGATGTTGAAACTGTTATGAATGCAAGCGGAAAGGCAATGATGGGAACAGGAGAATCTGAAGGTGAAAATAGGCATATGTTAGCAACAGAAGCTGCGCTTAATAACCCGCTGTTAGATGACTATACATTAAAAGGAGCCAAAGGATTGTTAGTTAATATAACAGGAGGTGAAGATCTGAAATTATTTGAGGTAGATGAAGCTGTAAATAAAATCAGAGCCGAAGTTGATCCAGAAGCTGAATTAATATTTGGAGCGATACGTGATGAAAATCTTGAGGGCAAATTCAGAGTTTCAATAGTTGCAACTTCTTTAGAAAACAATAATGAAACTTATGGCAAAAGTTCAGTTATTTCTATTAATAAAAAGTATGAACAAAGTAGACATACTGAAGGTGGTTTATTTTCTAATCTAAGAAGTAAAATTGATCTGAGACCAACTGGGTTTGCACAATCTTCAATTCAAGGTGCTACGGCATTAAAGTTGGATGAAGAAAGTAAAAATATTTCTAGCAAAGATCAGTCACTTGAAACTAGTTTACATCAAAATTCTAGTTTGAATAATCAAACTAAAAACAATGAAATCGATTATACTGGATTGTCATTTGATAGCGCTAACTATTTTGAGAATGTTTTAGATAGCGAAGATGCCAATAATGATGTTGAATTAAATAACAGTTTAGCACCAAATATTAATGAGAGTTTCAAAGAAAATGTAAATCAATCTGAGGAGAATTCAGAGGAAACACTTAAACTTTTTGATGAGGAAGAGTCTTCAGAGAATTTAAATTCCACAGATGATAATTTTTTCTCGGATTTGGACTCCAAAGCATCAGAAGAGGATGAATTTGAAATTCCAGCTTTTTTAAGAAAGCAGAAATTTTAGATTTACATTAATAGTAATGACAATTTTGTCGAAGGACACTGTCTCATTACACTATCCGGTACTTCAGGAAGAATTAGTTAAAGTATGCGATCCTAAACCAGGTGGAAAATATTTAGATTGTACATTTGGCGGAGGAGGTCATAGCAAAGCAATATTAAATTTTCCTTTAACTAACGTTATTGCATTCGATCGAGATCATGAAGCAATTAAGAGAGCTGAAGAATATAAAAGCATCTATAAAAATAGATTTATTATTAAACATTGTAGATTTAGTGAAATTGAAAATAATGTAGGTCAAGATTTTAAGCCTGATGTAATTATCTTTGATCTAGGACTATCTTCTTACCAGATAAAAAATCACGATAGAGGGTTTTCATTTTTATCAAACAAGAATTTAGATATGAATATGGGTCTTTCAAAAATAAATGCAGACAAAGTCATTAATAAATTTTCTGAAATAAACCTTAAAAGTATAATTAAATTTTTTGGTGATGAAAAGGAAGCTGCGTTTATTGCTAAAGGCATTGTTAAATCAAGATCAAATAAACCAATAGAAACTACAGATGAGTTTGTTCAAATTATTAAAAACAGTAAAAAAAAGTTTAGCAAAAAAATTAATCCCTGCACTAAAACATTCCAGGCGCTCAGAATCTTTATTAATAAAGAAGTAAGTGAACTAATATATGGATTAATTTCAGCGACCAAAATATTACAGGATGGAGGTAAAATTATCGTTATCACTTTTCACTCACTTGAAGATAAGATAGTAAAATTCTTTTTTAAAAACTTTTCAGAAAATAAAAGCAGGAGCTCAAGATATTTTCCAGAAGATAACTCCAAACAAAATTTTTTTTATAATTATAATAATGTTTTTTTAAATCCTTCAGATTTAGAAGTTAAAAACAATCCAGCCTCAAGATCAGCTAAATTGAGATACGTTACAAGAAATCAAAATCCGTTTTTCCATCCCAAAGACTTTTTTGATAAATTTAAAAATTATTTAGATATAGAAAATTTAGGACATGAATAAGAAATATTTTATTTTACTTTTATTTATTTTTAGTCTTTTTTTTGTTGCGCCTTATATTAAAAACGAAACAAGAATAATTGAAAAAAAAATTAATCTTTTAAATAATAATATTTTTATCCTTAACAAAAAATTAGGTGTGTCAAAAGTTGAGTTTTATTTTTTAACTTCCCCTAAGCAGATACACGCGAACGCTTTAAGAAATTTATCTAATAATTTAGAAAGTTACGGCATTGAACAAATTAATATAAGCAAAGAAATGTTCATTGAAACTATGAATAGAAATGTAAAAGTAAATACTAATGAAAAAAATTAGATTTAATAATAAACAAAAGTCTTTTTTTTTTAATGATTTTTATAAAAAATCGCCAAATGATATAAATAAAGTATCCGAAGAGAGAGTTTTTTTTCTTTTTTTTTCTGTTGTTTTCATTATTTCAATTTTCTTTTTAAAAATTTTAATTATTTCTACAAACGATAGACAGATTTTTTTAAACCAATCAGAGTCTCCCAACTTTAAAGAATTAAGAAAAGAAATCGTAGATAGAAATGGAATTTTATTAGCAAAAAACATAGAATTTTATGACATTGCCATAAGACCAGCAAAAGTTAAAAATAAGAAGAACTTTGCTTTAAAAATTAAATATATTTTTCCAGAAATAGATTTGAAAGAATTACATAACAAGATTTTAGGTGATAAATTTTTCTATGTGAAAAGAAGAGCAACCTTGGAGGAAAAAGAAAAAATTTGGGCTTTAGGAGAAAAAGGTGTTAATATTGAAATCAGACAATCGAGAGTATACCCTCAAGAAAATCTTTTCAGTCATATTATAGGACAAATTGATGATGAAAATCACGGTATCTCAGGTATAGAAAAATATTATAATAAAATGTTGAGAGACAAGTCCAACTCTACAGATGATAAGATTGAATTAACATTAGATACCAATATACAGCATATTCTCCGAGAAGAATTAGCTAACGCTTCAAAAACTTTTAATGCAATAGGCGCAGCTGGCTTATTAATGAACATCCATACTGGAGAAATCATCTCATTAGTTTCACTACCGGATTATAACATTAATTTAAGAAAAAATATTTTATCTGACCAATATGCAAATAAGATAACGAGTGATACCTATGAGTTAGGTTCAGTTTTTAAAACATTTACGATTGCTTTAGCTTTAGAAAGTCTTAAATATCAGGCGGACACTATGTTAGAAAACATCCCAGATAAAAAAAAATGTTCTAGAAATTATGAAATAAGTGAACATGATGACCTTCCAGATAAACTCACAATAAACGATATATTAGTTAGATCTTCAAACATTGGTTCTGCTATGTTGGCTAATAAAATAGGTAAAGATGATTTTACCACTTTTTTAGCAAAGTTAAATTTAATACACCAAGTTGATCTTGACCTTAATGAGTTGGGCAGTCCTCTGCCAATAAAATGGAATAACTGCACTTTAGATACAATTTCTTATGGTCACGGGTTTTCAACAACAGTGATGAATGTCGCCTTAGCATATGCATATATAACAAACGGGGGATATAAAATTAAACCAAGATTCATAAAAATTAAAAATGAATTAAATTTTAATGAACAACTTATATCAAGTGAGACAAGCAATAAAATAAATTTAATACTTAGAAAAGTTGTAAGCGATCCTAATGGAACCGGGTCCCTTGCTGATGTAGACGGTCTTAATGTAGGTGGAAAAACAGGCACTGCTTACAAAAATCTAAATGGGCAATACACTAAACAAAAATTGAACTCTTTTGTTTCCATTTTTCCAGTTCCTGATCCTAAATATGTACTTTACGTTTTAATTGATGAACCTAAAGCAAACCCTGATTTTGTTTATGAAACTTGGCGAGAACATAAAAATGTAAAAACTAGCAGAAATGATGCCGGATGGAATGCTGCTTACATAGCTGGCAAAGTACTAAAAAAAATAGGTCCTATTTTAGCCATAAATTATGAAGATCTTAAATTAAATGTTGCTAAAAAAATTAATTAAACATCATTCATTAGATAAAAAAAAAATAATTATATCAGGTATAGAAAGTGATAGCAGAAGAATAAAAAAAAACTATGTTTTTTTTTCTTTAGATAACAAAAAAAATAAACAGCATATAAAAGAAGCAATCAAAAAAGGCGCATCTGTAATCATAACAGGTTCCAAAAATAATTTTTCATCAAAAGTTCCAATTTTAAAAGTAAAAAATATTTATGATTTATTGATTTCTTCCTGTGAAAAATTTTACCATTTAAAGCCAAACAATATTATTGCCGTAACTGGGACAAATGGCAAAAGCTCAGTGTGTGATTTTTTTTTTCAAATACTAAAAAATTTAAAAATCAAGGTTGCAACAATCGGGACTCTAGGTATTAAAACTAATTATTATAAACAGAATTTAAATTTAACAACGCCAGATTTAGTAACTTTGCATCAAATACTTTTTAAATTAAAAAAAAGTGGATTTGATCATGTAATATTAGAGGCATCAAGTCACGGATTAAAACAAAAAAGATTAGAGGGAATCAAATTTAACACAGCAATATTCACAAGCTTCAGTCAAGATCATCTTGATTATCACAAAACTATGAAAGATTATTTAGACTCTAAACTTAGTTTATTAGAAAAGATTAAAAGTAAAAAAAATGTTATTTTTTCAAACGATATCAGTATCAATAAAATCTTAAATATTAAAACTAGAAAGTTAAAATTGAATAAAACATTAATTGGCTATAATAATGCTAATGTAGAAATTAAAAAAATAACTAATAAGTATTTTTCTCAACAAATTCATTTTAAATATAATAAAAAAAATTATTCATTTAGCGTTCCATTAATTGGAAAATTTCAAATTCAAAATTTATTATTGGCAGCTAGTGCAGCACATAAAATTGGACTGAAATATAAATCTATTGCAAAAGTATTACCTAAAATCAAAGAGGTGAATGGAAGAGTTCAATTTGTAAGAAAATTTCCAAATAATATTAAGGTATTCATTGACTATGCACATACTCCTGATGCTCTTAATAAAACACTTAAAGCATTGATTAACCAATTTGGTCAAAATCCTATTGTGGTGTTTGGGTGTGGTGGTGATCGTGACAAAGACAAAAGGTCAAAAATGGCAAAAATTGCAAATAAGTTAGGAAAAAAAATCTATATTACTGATGATAATCCTCGATACGAAAATCCTAGCAAAATTAGAAAATTGCTTGCTAAATTTATTTCACCAGAAAAAAAATTTGATATTGGTAATAGACGATTAGCAATCGAAACAGCGATAAATAATGCATACTATAATGATATTATTCTTGTGGCAGGAAAGGGTCACGAAGATTATCAAGTATACAAAAATAAAAAAATCCCTTTTTCCGATTCTCAAATTATAAATAAACTAAAGTATAAAAATTATAATTATAATAATAGAGTCTTTAATCAAACAATCAAAAAAAATAAAATCTTTAAAGTGAATTTCAAAAATACAATTATGAACTCGAAGGAGGTTAAAAAAGGTGACCTATTTTTTGCAATCAAGGGAAAAAAATTTGACGGTCATTTCTTTGTTAAAGAAGCTTTAAAAAAAGGAGCTAATCATTGTGTTGTAAATCGTAAAATTGTCAAAAGTCCAAAACTAATAAAAGTTTATGATGTAATGAAATTTATGACCGACCTAGCTAGAGAAAAAAGAAAAGTATCAAATGCAAAGTTTATTGGTATCACTGGAAGTTCAGGGAAGACAACGCTGAAAATGCTCTTATCTAAGTGCTTATCTCAATACGGAGACACTCACTTTTCGCCAAAATCATTTAATAACCATTTTGGAGTTCCGTTTAGTTTATCCAACTTAAAAGACAAAAACTTATTTTCAGTCAATGAACTTGGCATGAGTTCAGAGGGTGAAATTAAAAAGTTATCAGGATTAATAAAACCGGATATTAGCGTTATTACAAATATAGGACATGCCCATATTGAAAATTTTAATAATATTAAAGGTATCGCTTTAGCTAAATCAGAAATAATAGAAAACACTAAACCACAAGGTACATTAATTCTAAATAAGGATGAAAAGTTTTATAATATGTTCAAAAATAAAGCTAAAAAATTTAAATTAAAAATTTTTTCATTTAGTTCCAGTAAACAAGCTGATGTTTGTTTGAAAAAAAAATATTTTTCTAATAATAAGTTTTTCTTAAAAATAAAAATTGGTTCAAATAAATATATTATCCAAGTAAGCTCTTTAAATAGGGTAATAATAACAAATACTTTATGTATTTTAGCAATTTTAACTTCATTAGGTCTAAATTTAAACAAAATTACTGGATTTATTAAAAATTTAAAATTAACTAAAGGAAGAGGCAAATTGGAAAAAGTAAGTTATTTTGGAAAAAAAATAAATTTGATTGATGATAGTTATAATGCCAACCCGGAGTCATTTAAAAATTCTTTATTAAATTTTTCAAATATACAAACAAGAAAAAAAAAATATCTATTAATAGGCGATATGCTTGAACTTGGAAAAAAATCAAAGAAATTGCATAAAGAATTATCCAAAATTATAAACAGATTAAATATTGATAAAGTGTTTATTATTGGTAATGAGATAATAGAAACGTATAAAAATACTTCAACTATGAAAAGAGGTAATATTTTACAGAACCTCACAGATTTTGATCAAGTATTTAAAACCGTTTTAAACCATGGTGACTATCTGCTGATAAAAGGATCTAATGCCAATAATCTTGGTTTTATTGTTAATAAATTATTAAAAGGAAAAAATGTTTTATAATTTCTTTCTAAATTTATCTGAAACTATATCAGTATTTAACGTTTTTAAATTCTTAACATTCAGAAGTGGATTAGCACTCATGACATCATTGTTATTGGTGTTTTTAATAGGTAGTCCATTAATAAAGTATTTGTCTTCTAAAAATATATCTGGACCTATTAGGCAGGATGGACCCTTCAGCCACATCATAAAAAAGACAGGAACACCAACTATGGGTGGTGTTTTAATTATTTTTGGTATTCTGACAGGCACACTAGCTTGGGCTGATCTTTCTAACTCATTCATTTGGATTCTTTTATTTGTTACAATTTTTTTAGGCTTACTGGGATTCGTTGATGATTATTTAAAGATAAAATTTAAAAATTCTGGAGGCTTAAACTATAAATTAAAACTATTAGGACAAATAATAATTGCACTCATAGCAATTTATATGTTGTATGAGCTTTCAAACCACAACTATTTAAATAATCTATATATTCCTTTTTTTAAAAATTTAATAATTGATCTTGGATATTTTTTTATAGTTTTTGCTCTGATTGTAATAGTGGGTTCATCTAATGCTGTAAATTTAACTGATGGTTTAGATGGTTTGGCAACAGTACCAATAATGTTAGTCGGCTTATCTTTTGCTTTAATAAGTTATTTAGTAGGAAATAAAATTTTTTCTGAATATTTGTTGATACAATACATCGAAAATACTGGTGAAGTTTCTATTTTTTGTGCCTCAATTGTAGGAGCTTGTCTAGGCTTTCTTTGGTACAACGCCCCTCCCGCAAAAATATTTATGGGAGACACCGGCTCATTATCTTTAGGAGGTTCATTAGCTACAGTTGCTATTATTGTTAAACATGAGATTGTTTTGGCAATTATAGGAGGACTTTTTGTTTTAGAAGCTGTTTCAGTAATAGTTCAAGTTATATCATTTAAATTAACCGGCAAAAGAGTTTTCATGATGGCGCCAATTCACCATCACTTTGAAAAAAAAGGATGGGCAGAACCAACTATAGTTATAAGATTTTGGATAATTGCAATTATTCTAGCTCTTATTGGTTTAGCTACTTTAAAACTAAGATAATTAAATTTATAAATGAAAATTTATAATAAAATTAATCAGAAATCCTTTTTGATTTATGGACTTGGAAAGACAGGAATATCTAGTCTCAGATTTTTAAAAAAACAAAAAGTAAAAAAAATTATTTGTTGGGATGATAATAAATCTTTGAGGAGAAAATTTAATATTAAAGATAAATTTATTGAGTCAATTAAAAGAGAAATTAATTCAGTTGACTTTATCGTGATGAGTCCAGGTATCAATTTTAGAAAATGTATTTTATATAAGGAATTAAACATCAATTTTAGTCGTTTAATTACAGATCTAGATTTATTTTATATTTTTCGCAATCCTCAGAAAACTATTTTAGTTACAGGTACTAATGGCAAGTCAACGACCACAGCTCTTATCCATCATTTATTTAATAAAAATAAAATTCAAAGTATAGTCGGAGGGAATATTGGAATACCCATTTTAGGGTTAAAAAATATAAATAATAAAGTGATAATTATTGAAGCATCTTCGTTTCAATTATTTTATTCAAAATATTTAAAACCAGACCATTCTATTTTTCTAAATTTTTTTAATAATCATTTAGATTGGCATAAGAATATTCAAGAATATCTTGAGTCAAAGTTAGCAATTTTCAAACATCAATCAATTAAGCAATTTGCCTATATTATGGATAGTAAAATTATTAAAAAGTTCAAAAAAAGGAAATTTTTACCCAAATTAATTAAGGTTCAACTATCAGCTATTAAAAAAATCAAAAAAAAATTAAACAACGCTTATTTTGAGAACCAAATTAATGATCAAAATATATGTTTTGTGAAGAAAATTTCGGAACACTACAAGATAAGTAATCAAAATTTTATTAAGGCATTAAATTCATTTCAGGGTCTAGCACACAGACATGAAGTCATTTTTCAAAAAAAAGGTATTAAAGTTATAAATGACTCTAAATCAACTAGTGCCATCTCAACTATGAAAGCGTTAGAGGGAAAAAATAATATTATTCTTATATTAGGTGGTTTGCCCAAAAAACTAGATAAATTAAAAATTCAAAAGTTTAAACAAAATATTTTAAATATATATTTAATTGGAAAGCATACAAATTTTTTCAAAAAACAATTAATTGGTTTTTCAAAATTATCTACAACTCAAAATTTAAAAGAAACTATAAAAAAAATTAAAATTTATTTAACTCAATCAATAATATCTAAAAAAAATTATACTATTTTATTTAGTCCAGCAGCTGCATCCTATGATCAGTTTAATAATTTTGAAGAAAGAGGGGATTATTTTAAATTTTTATGTAAAAAATATTTATTTGATTATTTATGATAAATTTATCTAATTTTTATAATTTTAACTGGAAAACGATAAACAAAAAAATTTTTTTTTGTTTTATCTTTCTATTTATATTAGGAGTTTTTTTTTCGTTTTCTTCTACATCTTATCTTGCTTCTGAAAAACTAGATAAAAATTATTATTATTATTTTCAAAGACATTTTTTGTATGCATTAATTGGATTATTTGCAATGCTGGTAATTAGTATTTTAAAGGAGGAAATTATAAATAAAGCGGTATTTCCAATTTTTTTTATTTTAGTATGTCTTTTATTTTCAGTTCAATTTTTAGGAGTTGAGGTTAAGGGTTCTAGACGTTGGATTGATCTTTATTTTTTTCGACTTCAACCAATCGAACTAATAAAACCTTTTTTTGTTTTAACTGTTTGTAGTATGTTAAATTTTTATCATTCGAAATCTAAACACTTAGCAATTTTATTCAGTTTTTTTGTACTATCAATGATTGTTGTCTTATTATTTCTTCAACCTGACATAGGGCAGAGTGTTTTATTAGTGCTAACCTGGGGGTCAATTATTTTTATTTTTGGTCTAAGTCTTTTTTACATTTTTACCACTTTAATAACTATATCTTCAATTCTTGCTCTATCAGTAATTATTTTTTCAGAAAAATTTAGTTACTTAATTATAAGAATTAATAATTTTTTCAGCACCGATCAAATTAGTTTTCAAACAAAACGAGCATTAGAGGCAATCAGTCTTGGAGGTTTGACTGGTCAAGGAATGGGAGAGGGTATATTAAAAGATTTTGTTCCAGAGGCGCACACGGATTATGTTATAGCGATTATAAGTGAGGAATTTGGTTCAATAGTGTCGATAATGATAGTGCTTATATTTTTATATATTTTTTATGAAACAATTAAAGAGATACAAATTGCTAAAAAAAATAAAACAAAATTAATATTAACAGGTTTAATTTCATTATTGATTTTTCAATTATTCATCCATCTGGGTGTCAATACTAATATTTTACCCTCTACTGGTATGACAATGCCTTTTATAAGTTACGGTGGATCTTCTTTATTGGGAAGCGGAATTTTGTCTGGTCTCATTATAAATTACACGAGAAAAAGATTTTATGACTTTGATTAAAAAAATTGTTTTAAGTACTGGAGGCACCGGAGGGCATATCTTTCCTGCTATCGCAATTTCTGAATACTTAACCTCCAAGAACATTTATAACAAAATCACTACAGATAAAAGAGGTTACAGGTTTATCAAAAATTATGATTTAAGTTGTGAGATTATCAACTCTAAATCTTTTATAAATAAAAATCCAATAATCTTACTAGTTAATTTTTGTTTAACCATTTTAGCTTTTATAAAATCCTTCATTTTCTTGATCAAAGAAAAGCCTGATTTAGTTATTGGTTTTGGCGGTTATGCCTCAGTGCCTGTCTGTTTAGTCGCAAGTATTTTTAAGATTAAACTAGTCATTTATGAAAATAATTTAATTCTAGGAAAAGCTAATAAGTTTTTAGCAAATTTTTCAAATATTATTTTAAGTGCTAATGAAGATGTTCAAAACCTTAATAGCAAAAATAATAATAAAATAATTGTCACTGGCAATATAGTAAGAAAACAATTCTTAAAAAAAAATTTTAATTTAAATACACAAACAGATAAAAATTTTAATATATTAATTTTAGGGGGAAGTCAGTCAGCTAAAGTTTTTGGTGAGAAACTACCAAAATTATTAATTAAACTATTCAAAAATGGTGTAAATATTTCTATTTCTCAGCAATGCACTAGTGAACAACAACAGTTAATCAAAAGTGAATACAGCTCCTTCGGAGTATCAAATCATGTTTTTACTTTTTCTAATAATATTAATGAACATTTTGAGAAAGCAAATTTAGTTATTACAAGATCAGGGGCATCTATTATCGGTGAAATTCTCAATAGTAGAGTCCCATTTATTTGTATTCCTCTCCCAAAATCAGCAGATAATCATCAAATGATTAATGCTAAGTTTTATGAAAAAAAAGGATGTTGTTTACTTGTAAACGAACAAGATATTGATAATTATCTTTCTAATACAATTACGAAAATAAAAAATGATAAAAAATTAGTAGAAAAAATGATTAAAGCTCAATCACAAATTTTAGAGCAAACATCATTTAAAAACTTTGAAAATTTAATTAAAAATTTATGAAAAATTTTCCTATTGCTAAGAAAGAAATAATTCATTTTATCGGTATTGGCGGTATCGGGATGAGTGGACTAGCACAAATTATGAAAAATATGGGTTTTAATGTTCAAGGAAGCGATCAGTCAAAAAATAAAAATTTTTTACAGTGCAAAAAACTTGGTATTAAATTAGTTCTAGGTCATAAAAAGCAAAATATTAAAAACGCTACTATTATTGTTAGGTCATCTGCTATTAAAAAAAATAACCCTGAAATTATTGCCGCAAAAGAAAAAAAACTTCCGATTTACGATAGAGCAGTAATGTTATCAAATGTAGTGTCATTTAAAAAAAATATAGTAGTCACGGGATCTCACGGCAAAACAACAACAACATCACTTATATCTAAAATACTATCCGATGCAAAAGTTGATCCTACTATTATTAATGGTGGTATTATCAATTCTCTAAAAAATAATGCAAAATTAGGAAATAGCGAATGGACCGTTCTAGAGGCTGACGAGTCCGATGGGAGTTTTTTAAAATTTCCTTGTCATTATTCTGTGGTCACTAATATTGATTATGAACATCTAGATTACTATAAAAGTTTTAAAAAATTAAAATCATCTTTTTTAAGATTTTTAAAAAAGACACCTCCAATTGGAAAATCTATTATCTGTATTGACGACTCTCATATTAAAGAAATCTCTAAAAAAATAGATTATAAAAATATCGTAACATATGGTTTTGGCAAATCTGCTAATTACCAAATTTCTAATTATCGTAGTAATAAGCTTTACTCTTTGTTTGATCTAAAAATTAACTTTATAGGAAGTAAAAAATATTTGATTAAAAATCTAAAACTTAAATTAATAGGGAAACATAACGTCTATAATGCTACCGCTGCCATAGCCATCGCTCTTAGTATGGGCATTAAACTTAAAATTATAAAAAAATCACTTGGTAATTTTACAGGCGTTCAAAGAAGATTAACTTATATCTTTAACTATAATAAGACAGATTTTTATGATGATTATGCTCATCACCCAACAGAAATAAAAGGAGTGATTCAGGGATTAAAAGAAAGTTATCCTAATAAAAAATTAATTGTAGTTTTTCAACCTCACAGGTATTCAAGGGTCAAATTGTTGTATAATGACTTTGCCTCTGCTTTCAAAAACGTAGGTATCGTATTGTTGCTTCCAATTTATGCTGCGGGTGAGAAAATTGATAGAAAACATAACCATAATAAATTTGCCGTACAGATTGGCAAAAATTCTAAAGTACAAACTGTATTAGTAAAAGATGTATCACTACTACCAAAATTTTTTAGACAAAATCTTTTTGGAGATAATATTGTGGTTGGTATGGGGGCTGGAGATGTATCAAACACAATTAGAAATTTAAAATTACTTCTTTAATAATGCAAAACATCCAAAAAAATATTCAATTAAATAAGTATAGCTGGTTCAATCTAGGCGGTAAAGCAGAATACTTTTTTAAACCAAATACTATTAAAGAACTCAAAGATTTATTTTTACAAAAAAAATTTTCAAATGATAATATTAATTTTTTAGGTGCCGGGTCTAATACTCTTATTAGAGATGGGATTCTAAAAGGTTTGGTTATTAAATTAGGTCCAGGTTTTTCTTTTGTTAAAATAATCGAGGAAAATATGTTGCAGGTTGGTGCAGCTACTTTAGATAAAACTTTATCAATATTTGCATTAAATAATTCTATTGAGGGTTTTGAATTTCTTTCTTGTATTCCCGGCAGTATTGGTGGCGCTATCATTATGAATAGTGGCTGCTATAATGAACAAATATCTGATCGCTTATTGTCAATTGAAGCAATGAACTCTGAAGGCAAAATTATAGAAATTAAGAAACAGGATCTTAAATTTACTTACAGAAATTGTGATTTAAACAAAAAATACTTAATTTTATCAGCAAAATTTTCAGCTGTTAAAAGTGACAAGAGTATTATTAAAAAAAAAATGGAATATCTTGTAAATAAAAAAAAAAATGATCAACCTTCACAAATAAAAACTTGTGGTAGTACTTTTAAAAATCCACCAGGAAAAAAAGCTTGGGAAATAATAAAGTTAAGTGGTTGTGATAAAATAAGGGTAGGTAACGCTTCTATTTCACCAAAGCATTCTAATTTTTTTATTAACAATAATGGAACCAGATCAAGTGAAGTTGAGGAATTGATAAAGACAGTACAGAAAAAAGTTTTTGAAAAAACAGGCATTAGATTAGAATTAGAAATCAAAATTTTAGGAAACAGTGAATGAAAAAACATATTTTATTAATTTGTGGAGGTCATTCCAGCGAGAGAGCAATTAGTTTAAAAACAGGTAAAGCATGTTTAAATGCACTAAAATATTTGGGGTATAAAACTAAAGTTTTTGATCCAAAAAAAAAGGATATTAAAAATCTTAAGCACAAAAGTAATACAATTGTTTTCAATGCTTTACATGGACGGTATGGAGAAGATGGCACTATTCAAAGTATTTTAGAGCAAATAAAAGTCCCTTATACTCATTCAGGCGCACTATCATCTATGTTAGCTATGAATAAATTAGCTGCAAAACTAATCTTTTTAGAAAATAATATTTTAACTCCAAAATATTTCCAAATTAATGAGTCAAATTTCTTTAAAAATAAGAAGAAATTAAGTTTGATTTTAAAAAAATTTAAATTTCCTATTGTAATTAAACCAAACAATGATGGTTCTAGTATTGGTGTAACAATAAACAATAATAAAAAAGAATTTTTAAAAAATTTAAAATTAAGTCTCAAAAAATTCGAAAATGTATTAATTGAAGAATTTATTGGTGGTCAAGAAATTCAAGTCGCTGTACTTAATGGCAAAGCATTAGGAGCAATTGAATTAATACCTAAAAGAAAATTCTATGACTATAAAGCTAAGTACAGTTCTAAAGCTAAAACCTCACATATTATGCCTGCTAATGTTAAAAAAAATTTTTATTTCAAGGTGTTAAAAATTGCAGAAAAAGCCCACAAAATTTTAAAATGTAGAGGTGTAACTAGAAGTGATTTTAAGTTCTATAATAAAAAATTTTATTTATTAGAAACAAACACTCAACCTGGCATGACCAAACTCTCTTTGGTTCCTGAAATTGCCTCCTACAAAGGAATTAAATTTCCTAACCTAATAAAAGAAATAATTAAGGATGCATCAATTAATAAATAATAAAAAAATTAAAATTTTTTTAATACTTTTTTTTTTTATATTATTAAGTAGTTATAATAAAGATATTAAGAATAGTAATAAATTCTTTCATATTAAGACAATAGAGTTTGAAAATAATTATTTTGTTTCAGATGAATTACTTAATCAATATTTTAATTTTCTAAATAATAAAAATATTTTTATATTAGATCAAA
>Ga0255784_10000971_pt1 | contig 23430 bp, 18 predicted proteins | sample 101ome_14_FD_179982 | JGI IMG/M metagenome (GOLD analysis project Ga0255784, IMG submission 179982) | Coastal salt marsh microbial communities from the Groves Creek Marsh, Skidaway Island, Georgia - 101403AT metaG (version 2) | ecosystem: Environmental > Aquatic > Marine > Intertidal zone >...
CCGCCAGAAGCAATGGCTGGCATGAATGCTGACATGATGGGTCATATGCCTCCACACTGTATGGACGGTATGAGTGGTGATCACATGACACATATGTCGCCAGAGTGCATGGAAGGCATGGATGCCGGTATGATGGCTCACATACCACCAGAGGCTATGGCAGGCATGGATGCTGGAGGCTGGGGTGATGGCGCCGCAGCAGGCGGAAGTGCTCTTGATGGCATGGCTCCAATGGGCGGCGATGGCATGCCTCCAATGGGCGGTGACCCGATGGGTGACGCATTTGGTGGCGGCGCTCCAATGGGTGGTGATCCGACGGGTGGTGATCCGATGGGCGGCGCTCCAGCATTTGATGGTGCAATGGCAGCAATGGATGGCGCTGCGGCAGCAAACATGGCCGAAGGTATGGATGCAGCTAATACAGCTGCTGACGCTGCTGATGCAGCGGCGGCTGATGCCCCTGCTGATGATGCGCCCACTGATGACGTAGGCTAAATAAACTATCCAGCGCCAGTTTAATCAAACTAGCGCTGGTCTCTATTTTAAGGATAAGTAACTATGTTATCTGGCGCCATTGGATTCCAAATCATTGCAAGACGGCTCGGAGTTGAATTAGGCGAACAACAGTTTAGCAATTTTAGTGATATTGATAAACGTGAACTTACCTTCAAAGAAATAAAAAGGCTAAGTGGCAATCATTCGCTTGTATGCCGAGCACTAAAAACCAACTCTAACGGTCTCTCTGCGGCTGTAAAAAAACAACCTGTGCTCGCACAGCTCAAAAATGGGCGTTATGTGATTGTTCTTAAACTTTCTGAAGGTTCCGATCAAAGCAAAACAGTTACAATTATTGATCCCAAGGCCTCCAACCCTAAAGCTGAAAGTATTGGTATTGCTGAATTCAACTCTGTTTGGAACGGCACCGGGTTAATCTTCAAGAAATCACGGCGATTAAGACAAGCGTCTGGTGAAGTTAGCGTGGGGGCGATTTTTGATGATATTTTAGAAGATAAATGGGTTTGTGCGCAGCTTGTCTTAATCATTATTTTTATAAATATTTTTGCATTAGCTCCCATTGTATTTTTAATGATAGTTCTCGACAAGGTCGTCAACTATGAGAGCTACGCAACTCTTTACGTTGTTGCAACTGGAGTGTTAATTGCGCACGTCTTCAACTTTCTTTTAACCTATTACAAGTCAGCAATTATTAACCTGGCATCCGCCAAGATTGAAGCTAAGTACGGTATGCTTATTTTCAATCAAATCATGAACCTGCCAGTCTCAACATTCAAAGAACAAAGTCGCCAATTCCCCAATTTAGGGCAAAGCCTAAATAATATTCGATCAATACTAATAACAAAATTCCTTGGCATCATAACGGATCTTGTAGCGGTGTTGCTATTTGTCCCGATTTTAATTGTATACAGCCCAATACTCGGAGCAATAGTGGTCGCTGTATCTCTCTTAAATTGCATCATAAAAGCACTTCACGAACGTCGAAACCAATCCGTCTCCCAAGATTACTCATCGAGCTCTAGCGAGCGCCAACAAGTACTCACCTCTGTAGGCGAAAACTTCATAGATATTAAGAGACTTGGTCTTGAGCGTGATGTCATTAATGAGTGGAAAACTGCAGAAGGTAATTTTCTCCGCGCGAATGACCGTAATTTATCAAGCAGCGCATTTATTAGCGAATTTGGCACATTGTTGAACAACATACTAACGGTCGTAGTGTTGTTTGTCGGTGTTTTGATGGTGTTTGACGGCAGCTTGTCTGCTGGCGTTCTCATTGGTGTGAATATGCTTATTGGGAAAATTTTTAGGCCTGCACAATCGTTAGTTGAATTTCCAGGGGAGATGAAAAAACTCTCGCAACTACTTAATAGTTTTGCATCAGCTAGCTCATTAACTGCTGAGAATCGCGCAGCAGGGAATTTTCATGATATTATAGGCTCTATCAGCTTTCAGGACGTATCTTTTATAAGAGATCAAACAATACCGATTTTGGAGAATGTCTCTTTTTCAATCGATGTACATGAAACTGTTGGTATCTGTTACTCGCAAGATAACACTGACACAGCAAGCTCAGTGGGACATTTGTTACAAGGCCTCTTTCCCACCTCTTCTGGTTCTATTTTGCTTGATGGTAATGACGTTTCAACTTTCAATATTAGACATCTACGTTCAAATATAGCTCTTGTCGACAAGACCAACCATTTTTTCCCGGGGTCGTTGCGAGACAATTTCCAGAGAATTCTCCCAAATGCAAATAATGATCGAATTTTATGGGCATGCGAGACTGCAAATGCAACAGAGCAAATGCAGAAATTCAATGTTTCACTTGAGACACAGATGGACGATTTACAAGGAATTTGGAACGCGGACTTCAAAATTAAACTCTCTTTAGCAAGAGCAATGATTAGAAACCCAAAGGTGCTTATCTTGGATGATATCTTTTCAGATATGGATACCGACAGCATCTTAAGGTTTAAAACTACGTTTGACAAAATATCTAAGAGCAGAACTATGATCTTAGTTTCACGCGAGCTTCATAATCTTACGGCATGCAAAAAGTTAATGTTTTTTAATGGAACTGAGCTTGCCCAGTATGGTCCAACAGCAGCAATCCTCGAGCAAGATGGTCCAGCTAAAGATCTGATGAAAAAACAACTCCGCGTTATAAGTCCCAAATTTGAACAAGACTACGAGACTTCGATTAAGAGTGTGATGTCATGAGCAAAGAAGAAATTCTAAACCTCTTGCCTGGTGATTATATTTTTCGCGAAGGTGAATTTGGACAACACGCTTATATAATTAATAGTGGCACAGTTGAACTTGTAAAATTTACGGGTGACCAACAGTCGGTCCTAGCCGAACTTGAAAAGGGCGCGCTTTTTGGTGAAATGGCTATCATTGATAGTAGCGCCCGAAGCGCATCTGCTCGTGCTAAAACAGAGTGTGTTTTAAAAGTTGTTTCAGAAGAACAGCTCAAGAAACATCTCTCAAGCTCACCAACTGCCTCACTAGACATGATGCGAAGATTAGCTAGCTATGTGAGGAATGCGAATGAACGTTTAAATAGAGACGCTTTTGCTGACGTGCCCGAAACCGATAGCACGAGTAACAACTCCTCTGACAAATCAGACGATGTGGACGTTTACACAAAGAAAATCCTGCGCGAGTTCAATGATGACTTGGATGAATTTGCAAAGATTTCGCCAAAGAAACCTCTGACAGTAGCCGGTATGGTTATAATAGCCATGGTTTTATCTTTTGGTGTTTGGGCCAGTTTTGCTGAAATAGACGTAACAGTCTCAACACGTGGAAAAATCCTAACATCAATTCCAAATGTTGAAGTTCAATCTAATCATTCATCAGTGGTCAAAACGATACTTGTTAAGGAAGGTGACAGCGTCGTTAAAGGCCAAGCGCTAGCTGAATTTGATGAGACTTTGATAGCATCTGATTTCCGCAACACAAAAGATGAATTAGCCGCTACTAATAAAGACATCGCTCGAACAAAAGCAGAATTAAATTTTATTTTAGATAAAGAGTTTGAAGTGCCCGCCGACAAACTTCAGTTAGCAGTCTTTGAAGGCCAGGTCACTGAAATACAAATGCAAAAACAGGATCATGAGACAAAGATTTCAGGGCTAGAGTTAAAGCTAGAGCGCACAAATATTAAATTGGATCGCGCAATCCTGAAAAGTGAAATTCTCCGCGACGAATTGAAAAAAGCAGTGCGCCCAGATATTAAAACAAAGAGACAAAGGCTAAATGTGAAGCGGCAGCTTCTCGCTTTTTTGCAGAACAAGCCATATTCATTCGATGAAAACAGTCCAGCTTTAGAATACTTCAATAGTAAAACCGCTGAAATTCAAACCTCACTCTCAGATCTAAAAGGGCAAATGACGCTGTCACAAAAGGACGTTGAACGGTCTAAAGGTTTATTAGCTGCAAAGATACTTCCAAAGGCAGAATACGAAAAAAAGGTTCATGACCTCGAAAAGGCAAAAATTAATTTTGATAAATATTTAACTTCTCAAATTGCTTCTACTTTTGAAGAAATACAGAGCCTCACTACTGAATTGAATAGTCTGGAGCAACGTGAGAGAAAACTAGTTTCTGATATAAAAAATACAGACATTGATAGAGAGGAGAACTCTCTTGAACTTGAGGAAAATTCTTTAGATTTGATGAAGGCTAAATTAGAGCACAAAAAATTTATTTCAGGAAAGTTGAGTGACAAAAACTCAACACTAAAAGATCTGACATTGAAGCAACAAAGCTTAAAAGAAAAAGTTATCAAACTCACACGTCAGGTTGAAGATGTAAGCCTAACTTCTCCTATCGATGGAACTGTTCTCAAGCTTGAAGATCAATTCGAAGGCACGGTGATCAAACCTGGAGACATTATTGCTACTTTGGTGCCAAATGATTTGAACTTCCACGTTGAAGTCGATATCGATCCAGCTGACATTACCCATGTTTATGAGGGAGCGACGGTCAAAATCATGCTTGATTCTCTCCCTTCGCAAAAACATGGCGAGTTGCTGGGAACCGTTACCCTATTATCAAAAGACACTGTTGATGAGGATGTTTTTGGAGAAAAGAACAGCGTTTACCGGGCTGAAATTGAAATAGTTGAGAACAATCTCGTTGAATTGCCAGAAGGTTTCAAACTAATGCCAAGCATGAGTGTTGCCGGTAACATTAAGTCTGGGAAGCGTACAGTGATGACTTTCTTGATGTTCCCAGTCATTAAAACACTCGAAACTTCATTCCGGGAGCCGTGAGATTGAGCAATTTAAGGGCTAACGATCTGCTGAAGAAACTACTCTTTTGAAGGTGCCCACCTTACCAAAAACGAAGAGATTTTTTAAGTGGATTTTCTGGCCGCGGGCTATCAGACAGCTTATTTAACACATGCCCAATTCCAAGCTTATTTGCTGTTAAGCCGCCCGTCGCCGCTATCAACTTAAACTCCCTTAAGGTGATGTCATGTCTCGCTTGAACAAGGCGAAGCTCAGCGTCGTTAAAGGCTTTCTCGGCATCAAGCAGATCCAACGTGGTTTTCAAACCATATTTCAATTCTTTTGACACTCCATCTACCACCAAACGAGAAGCTTTGACTTCAGCTACTACAGCATTCAGTGTGATTTTTGCACCTTCATAATCGCGGAACGCTGATCTTGCTTCAATTTTAGCATTACCTATGGCCTCTTTTAGATCCCTCATCGACTGAGAATGTAAAGCGACCTTTTTTCGCGCACTGGATATTGTGGAATTAGTTGAATAAAGAGGCGCTGAAACCGAAATCGATGCTGAAATCGAGTCTGAGGTATTGCTTTGTGTAGCAGAAAGGCTGAACCCTAGGGTGGGGTTTTGTTTGGCTTGAACCAAATGCAATTCCTGACCCGCAGCTCTCTCAGCTAACCTAGCAATAATCACATTAGGGCTATTTTTTGAAGCCAACTCTTCAGCTTCTTGTCGATCCTGAGGAAGAGTTATCTCAATCCCCGGTAACTGGGCTTCTCCAAGATCAGTATTCGCCTGCATGAGTGTGAGCTTAGAAAACAGGTCCTTTGCGTTTTCTAAACTAGTGGCGAATAAGGCTCTATCTGCTTTGGCCCTTGCATAACGGGCTTCAGCCTCAGCTAAGCTTGTCGGCGTACCAATTCCTTCTGCAAGATTGACCTTGGCTGCGGCAACATGTTTTTCAAGCCTGGTTATATTCTTTTTTTGTAATTCAACTTGCTGATAAGACTGAGATAAGTCCAAATATGATTGGACTGCCTCAAGCATCACCCCTTGTTCAGTATTTCTATAGCTGGCAGTTGCCCGCTCCAGTTGAATTTCTGCGAGCTTAAGGTTCTCACGAGACTGCCCGCCGTCAAAAATATTTTTTGAAAAAGTAATTTTGTTAGAATAAGAGTCTGAATCAGTGTACCCACTACCACTATCCGCTTCGCTTAATGACCCACTTCCCGAATATTTTAGGGACGCTTCCTTAGTGGCATTACTTGCAAAAACAGACTCCCTTGCAGCGATCCAGCTATCCCTTGACGAGGCAATTTTATTTGAGTTTTTGAGGCTCTGGATTAGCACTTCTTCCAACGACAGGCTTGCCGCTGAGCCAGACCAAGGGGCCAAAGCAAATGCAAAGGTTAGTGCGATCACTTTGCCACCAAATTGCATGTGTTTCACGCTCTATCCCCAGTTCTGAAAAGAGTAAAAAATATGTAATCATATAACCATGGATTAAAAAGGATAATCAATTACTACTTTTACTATTGTTATCAACAAATTGAGCTAGAAAATAAAACTGCAAAGTTATTTTGACGTCATAACCCAAATGCCATCCCAGTCTTCTGGATTTTTTTCTTGCATAATTTCACATCTTTCCAAATATGTTTTTGACAACCCATCATTCGGATTACACTTCAAACACTCATCAAAGGATTTGATGGCTTTGCTCCAATTACCACTTTTAAACGATAAACGCCCCTCATTGAAATGATTCACATTGTCCATGAGGTTTGGAAACGTCTCTGGCGTGTGATAGTCGAGCACCTCACGCACACCAATCGGTGTTGTTTTACCCTTCACTATAACGTCATCTATGTACCTTATTTGATAGGTTCCTTTAAGCCTCTGATATGTAAAATCGCTAATCAAAATCCTTGCAGAATAGGATTTACAAGCGCTCTCAAGTCTGGCTGCTAAATTAACGCCATCACCAATCATGGTATAATCCATCCGCTTGCTGGAGCCGATGTTTCCGGACACCACTTTGTCAGTATTCAAACCAAGGCCCATATCTACTGGAGGCTTCCCATCACTTTCCCGCAGGCTATTCCAATCCCAAAGGCGCTTGATCATATTAATGCCAGCGCGCACCCCCCTATCCTCATCATCATCATGAGCCAATGGAATTCCAAAACCAGCCATTATAGCGTCGCCAATAAACTTATCGACCATCCCTCCTTGTTCACTAATTGCTTCAACCATTATATCAAAGTATTCATTCAATAAGGTGACGGTCCCCTGGGCGCCTAAAGTCTCAGTTATGGTGGTAAAACTTCGCACATCAGAAAAGAGCACCGTCGCAAGGGTTTCCTGGCCACCCATTATGTCTGTTCCATCCGCCATCAGTTGATCAGCAATCCCTGGATCAATGTATCGTGACATAGTTGACTTCATTCTTTTCTCATCTGAGATATCTTCAATCACAACAAGTGTTCCCAGGTGCTGGGATTTTTGATCTGTTCTTCCCTCCGAGTCATTGTTTTCCAATGGCAAAAAGCTTACGTTTGATGAGACAATATCAAAATTGCCTTCTTCTTTGGTTCCAACTTCAAATGTAACGTCCATCAAATCAATGTTTTCTCTTAACTCATTACATTGATTAAACTTCTCAAGCATCCACGCCCGGCTCCCTGAAAAAAAATCTTCCACGGTTTTGCCAACAATTCCTGACGTGCTAACTCTAAAAATCTTCAAACCCGCTTTGTTACAGGTCGCTATTTTTCCTTCCTCATTGATCGTAACAACAGCATTTGACATGCTAGCAAGCATACTGTTGCTATAGGTCCTTTCCTTTGCTACTTCCTCAAACAGTTGAGCATTTTCAAGAGCAATCGCAACTTGCTGGGTGAACGCTTTCAAACGTGACTCATCCTCGTCAGTAAAACCACCCCCGCTCTTATTAAGAACCTGGGTGCAGCCAATGCAAATTCCATCTTTATTCATTATGGGGACACAAAGAATAGACCGGGTGAAATATCCTGTCTTTTTATCAAATGCCGGATTAAACCGAAGGTCTGCATACGCGTGTGGTATGTTTATTGTCTCTTTTGACTGGAAAACTGAACCAGCTATCCCAACATTATCAGGAAGACGAATTTCCCCCACATTATCTCCCATTGCTATCCTAGAGAATAATTCACCATTTTTAGGATCATGAAGGAAAAGAGTAGCTCGGTCTGCATTTAACATTTTTGTTGCCTCAACCATCACACGCTGGAGCAACGAACCCAATTCAATTTCTGCAGTAACATCCGAAACCAGGTCAATAAATAATTTTTCTTTCTCGCGAGCTAGAGCTTGTCGCTCTAAACCTTGGGCATTTTGCAAAGTTGCAGACGCCTGTTCTGTAATAGCGTGAACCATTTCCAGATCACTTTTTGTGAAGCGACCTTTCCTCTTATTAAGCACCTGAACAACACCAATTACCACGCTTTGGGCGGTCAAGATTGGCACACAAATGATGCTTCTTGTCTCAAAACCTGTTTGTTCATCTATAGATTTATTAAACCTTTGGTCGCTTGTTACATCATGAATTATTTCACCTTTCTTCGAGTGAAAAACATAACCTGCGATACCAGAAGTATTCAAAAATCGAATTTCTCGCGTCAACTCTCCCTGCGCAACGCGTGAATACAGCTCATTAGTAGACGCGTCGTTCAAGAAGAGGCTTCCCCTCTCAGCGTCTAGCTCAGAGACAACCTCATCGATAATGTTGAACAAAATAGTGTTGAGGTCTGTTAAACCTGAAACCTTCCGGTTTACAGACAGAAGCAATTCTGCACGCCGGGATTTCTTTTCTAATTTTTCAAACTGCTTTTTAAGTTCTTCAAGATCCATTGTAGCACTTATATTTTCCAACATATTATTACCCTCTTATGAAGAGATTTACTGAAGGATTTAAGGTATTACTCTTGAGCCAGATTTCGTACGTTTCTGTGCTCACTCTATTGTTCATTCCCCATCCCAGACCGAAGACTTGTTATCGTGTTTTTCAATTGCAGAATTTCATCTGCAGAACTCTGTACTGCCTCCTGCACAGCAGCATCTTTCTCGAATCGCAGGTTCTCAAGTTCAGTTCGAAGGCTGGAAGTGGTGTTTTTCAGCTGCTGAATTTCATCTGCATAAATCTGTGTTGCCCGCTGTACAGCAGCATCTTTCTCAAATCGCAGGTTCTCCAGTTCATTCCGAAGGCTGGAAGTGGCGTTTTTCAGCTGCTGAATTTCAGCTGCAGAACTCTGTGTTGCCCGCTGCACGGCAGCATCTTTCTCAAATCGCAGATTTTCCAGTTCATTCCGAAGACAACTCGCCATGTCTTTCAATTGTTGGATTTCATCAGAAGAAAGTAAAACTGCCCTCTGAACAGCCTTGTCTTTGTCAAAAGACAGCGCCTCAAGCTGCTCCCTGAGCACAACTATTGTTGCCTTTAAGTGCATTATTTCCGTTTGACTTTGATTCACTATTTTTGTTTCCACAGCTTATCCAGTCACTTTACAAAATATCAAAAAAGCATAGTCCATTCGAGGTTTAGGAGCACACAAAATAATTTGATTGTATTTTATCATTGGCTACTAGATGTCGACTTATCAGTATCCAACCGCCTCAAATATGGTTGAAGAACGTCCCGATTATTTCTTGCAGAAGTTCCACCCATACTCAAAAAATCTTTGTAAAAATTGATAAAACTGATATCAATAGGACTTATAAATACAAATCTATTTCTGAAGGCATCCATGAAATCAAAGTCAATTACCTACTGTTAAATAGGCATTTGAGTGAAATTTGGGAGAAGAAGCATGCGTAGTTTAGGGGTGATATTTCTAGCTGATATCGTTGGTTACTCCAAAATGATGGCCCAAGATGAACCGGGGACCCTAGAAAAGCTGCGTAATTTTACAAAAGAAGTAATACGTCCAACTCTAGAAAAACATAATGGCAACATGATAAAGTCCTTAGGAGACGGATGGCTTATAGAGTTTAACAGCGCGTCAAATGCGGTCAATTGTGCTATGGAGTGGCAAGAAACCTCTAAAAGGCAGGGGCAACTTTCGCTACGGGTTGGAATTCACTTAGGCGACGTTGAGCATGAAGAAGGGCCGCCACCTGATGTCTACGGCGACACCGTTAATATTGCAGCAAGATTGGAATCAATTGCGGAGCAAGGAGATGTTGCCATCTCCACCTCTACCTATCTGTGTTTAGACCAAAATCAAGCCAAAGTTTTCAATAATTGCGGAAAGCAGACCCTTAAAAACATTGCTACTCCAGTCGAAGTTTGGAGTACGGGCAGGCTAAACGTAGGCTCAAAAGGGATGGATAGAGACAGTGAAGGACCAGCAATCGCTATTAAGCCATTCACGGGTGCTGGTGAGCAAGTTGCTTCTTTTGGAAACGATTTGACCAATGATCTAGCAAAATATTTAGATCAAAAAGATTGGATTGATTCATTAATCCAGCAAAATCCCAGTGAGGACGATTACCAGCTAATTGGTAGCATAACCGCAAATGCGCCAAATTTTGATGTTGATATTGTTCTAAAAGCGCCTGGTGGAAAAACTCTATGGTCTGGTAATACTGGCGGTCCATTGAGTCAAATGGCTTTGGTGAGTGACACTGTTGCCGATCAAATTTCAAATGCTATTTTATTGGAAATAATGAAAGTTAAGGACAAGTACAAATAATTTTTTTCAAAACCCGTACCTGTACTTTTCTGTGAAATTTAAATACAAAACGACTCCCCCTCGCGACCAAAGCTGACCCGGTCTGATGATATTCTTGACTTTAGAAAATCAATATCTGCATCAGTTCGGTACGGGGCATGGTGACAAATCACAGTTTTTTTAACGTTAGATAGTTCAGTGAACTCCTCTGCTTGTTCTACAGAAGAATGCCCCCAACCTCCCTTGTTCAGCAATTCGTCTTTGGTAAACATCCCATCCCAGATAAGCAAATCTCCATCTTTGCAAAACTCTAAAAGTCCTGCGAGTTGAGGCTCCTGAAATTCGTTATCAAGTAATATTACTACTTTTTTATTTTCTTTAACAAATGAGTACCCGACCGCACCTCCAGGGTGATCTAATTCAATAAAACTTACATCAATGTCCTGTTTCAAATCGTCTGTAGCAACATCAAAGCTCTCAACCGACAAATGATTCAAAGATGCAAAAATATTTACTGGAAAAAAGTGTTCAGAAAAACAACGGTCTAAAATTGTGCTAGTAGTCTTTTTGGCATGCAACGCACTTGAAACGGAAATCTGCTGACCCTCAGAAAATAAACCAGGATTAAAAGGAAAGCCCTGTATGTGATCATGGTGAAAATGAGTCAAAAACACCCAGACATTTTTTTTATCATTTAAAAGTTTTGCCGATCGAAAACCAGTGCCAGCATCACAAAATATTTGGCTCTCACAAGTTTCAATTTCAAAGCAGCTAGTGTTTCCACCATATTTCACAAATTCAATTCCTGGTGTTGGAACTGAGCCTCTAACACCATGTATCGTAAATTTCATTTACTGCTCCACAACTCCAAACAAACGGCACATCATTTTCTAGTGCACGCGCTCTATTTTAGAACTTTTTAAAATTTATTTTTTTGATCATTGTATATAAAGCATCTAAAACGTTAATTTATTCGGTACTCGATTTTCTTTGCTTGAAACCGCTATGTCTTCTGGATAGCAAATTGTAAAGCCGTTGATGACTTTTTATCAAATTATTTGTTTAATCACATTTGTCTTTAGCAGCATCTTTCCTACCGGTACGATTGCACAAAATCAGCCCCTTACGGAGAATTTTGCCATTTCTGGAAGCGTCACCATTACCCACATTAGCGATGGTGATTCTCTCCGAAGTGGGAAATTGAGGATCCGTCTTTTTGGCATTGATGCCCCTGAAAAGAAACAGCAATGCACCAATGCCAATGGCGCGAAATGGGATTGCGGCACGGCAGCGCAAAAGACGCTCGCTGCGTTAGTGGCAACCGCACCTCAATTGCAATGTGATTTGATTGATGTTGATCGTTACAGCCGCGTTGTCATGCAGTGTTTTGCTGGGAAAATCGATCTAGGCGCAGCGCTTGTTCGGGCTGGGCTGGCGCTGGCTTATCGGCAATATTCATCCATCTATAGCGCCGATGAAGATAGTGCCAAAACCGCAAAATTGGGCATGTGGGCAGGTGCCTTTGTCCCGCCATGGACGTGGCGCCAATCACAGTAGTTCTCCTTTAGCATAAGAACGCCCAAAAGCCTATGAACCAATCGTATAATCACCATAATAGCCAAAAACCAACCAAGCCAAATGGCACGGAATCGGGTTCAGAAAATACCTAGATCGCGCAATTCGGCAGCCAGTTCGGCAGGCATATCACCAGCATCATCCGCGCCAATATCAGGCGGTGCATCTTTTGCTTCAAGATAACGCCAGCCCTGGAAAATACGCATTTTGGTTGGAGCAACTTGAATGATTTCAGGTGACAACACAATGCCGCAGGCCGGTGTTCCATCGGCGCGTTGCGCCTCGGCAAGGTCAATGATAGCCTGACGCGCGGTGACAACCCCCTTTATGATCCAATAGATCGATCCCCCATCAAGCAGTTCGTCAGCCCGGCGCGGCCGATTGCGCGTGACATGAACCAACCTGCCGCCTTGCGCCAAACGAAGTGCCTGCCAGTCACGAAGATTATCAAGCGATTGCGAGCCAACTGATAATTTTTTTAAATGAACCGTCATGAAAACACCAAATTCAACCCGCAACATATCGGTATGGTTTATCTTTTGACGACAAAACCGCGTCGATCACCCTAGCCTTTTGACGCCGCCTACATCAAATAGACTGCGGCAAGCCCAAGGAATAAAAAAAAACCAACAACATCCGTTATCGTTGTCACAAAAACGCTTGATGCCACCGCCGGATCGACTCCCGCACGAAGCAGCCCGATCGGCACCAAGGTTCCGCTAAGGCCCGCAATCAACAAATTAGCAAACATGGCAACCGCCATCACGGTGGCAATTTCCGGATCACCAAACCATACAAAAGACACAGCACCGGCCAAAACCGCAAAAAGCGATCCATTCAGCAATGCCACCAAACCTTCGCGAATAACGAAATTGCGCGTCGAAACCGCATCTAATTGACGCAAGGCAATCGCCCGCACCGCAACGGTCACTGTTTGAGTACCAGCATTGCCGCCCATTGACGCAACAATCGGCATCAGTACCGCCAAGGCAACCAATTGTTGGATCGTCGCATCAAATACCCCGATCACCACTGACGCCAAAATCGCGGTAAGCAAATTGACCAAAAGCCAGGTTGTCCGTCCCTGCAAAGTCTCGCGGATACTCGACCGTAAACTAGCCTCACCAACACCTGCAAGCGCCATCAAATCCTCTTCGGCTTCTTCGTCAATAACATCAATCACATCGTCAATGGTAATCATGCCAACAAGCCGCCCGCCAAGATCGACCACACCAGCACTGACCATGCCATAGCGCCGAAAAAGAACCGCCACTTCTTCTTGATCCATATCAACCGGAATCGAGCGGAAATCAGATTCCATGATTTCGGAAATTCGGCGGGGCCGCTGCGCACATAAAAGTTTACTCAGCGGCACTTCGCCAAGCGGTTTGCGCGCCGGATCTACAACAAAGATCAGATAGAAATCATTGGTTGCCGATTTGCCGCCCCGCAAATAGTCGATTGTCTGGCCAACCGTCCAGAAAGACGGCACCGTGACAATCTCACGCTGCATAAGACGACCCGCCGAATCCTCAGGGAAAGAAAGGCCTTCTTGGACAAGAACCCTATCTTCGGCCGAAAGCGCCGCCAACACATCGGCAAGCGCATCATCTTCAAGTTCTTCAATAATATCAATGGCATCATCGGTTGATAGATCATGAATCTGGCGCGCCAAAGCCTTTGCACCCATCACTTCAACAATGGCTTCACGCGTGTTTTCATCAAGATAAGTCAGCGTTTCAGCATCAAGATGATCGCCAAGAAACCGCACAAGAGACGCAGCTGTCCGCGCTGGCATGCGCTCTAAAAGATCGGCCTGATCCGCGGGGTGAAGCGGCGCAACAAGCGAGCGAAGACGGCGAACGGCACCCGTCTGAACAGCCTCAACAATTGCCGTTTCAACCTTTGGAGTCAGGCCGTAAAGCGCCGCAAGCCGGTCAATACCGTCATCCCTGCGTTCAATCTGTTCATTATCTTGCATCATTGCCTATACGCCATCTTGGTGACTGTTCCGTCAGATTTTATCGCATCGATGCCCGCTCTAGCTTGCTTCATATCTTGCCTAAGAGGCTAGCAGGTCACGGCTGGTTTTAAAATAACGAATGGCAATAAACCAAGGCAAATTTTGCTTTGTAATTTTATTTCAAAAAGCTGGAATCGTAATTTTTGTAATAATATTTTAAAATTTGGCGCGTGCTTGCCATGGGTTAAAACCGCACCACCGACCCGCCAAGCTAGTGACGTTTTCGCAAAAAAATTTTGTGGATTATTTACTGTTTGTGCCTTTGGTCCCAAGGTCATAAAGACCGATCCGGCGCATCGGCCCATCAAAGCGCAATTCATGGCCAATCGGCGGGTGCGCTCTTTGAGTGCAATCCATGCGCTCGCAAACCGAACAGCCAACGCCAATCTGGTCAAGCCGTGCCGATTTAGAAATATCAATTTGATCGGCATAGATCATATCGCGGGCATGATGCAATTCGCATCCAAGCGTAACAGCAAATTCCGGTGATTGCGCCAAGGTTGGCGACCATAATGGCGGTGCGGTGCGGGCAAGCATGAAATATTTCTGTCCATTCGGCAATTCGGCCGCCTGTGCCAAAATCTTTTCCGGTGTCCGAAAGGCCTTATGCATCGTCCATTTTGGGCAAGTACCACCATGCGTGGCAAATTGCATACCGGCGGCGGCAAGCCGCTTGGAAATATTGCCAGCATCATCAACCCGAATGAAGAAAAACGGAATCCCACGCGCATTTGATGCATTTAATGTTGTCAGGCGATGACAGACCTGTTCAAAGCTGCACCCAAACCGGCGCCCCAAAAGATCGAGATCATACCGAAGGCTTTTGGCCGAATCCAGAAAGGCCGAATAGGGCATCATCACCGCACCGGCAAAGTAACCGGCAAGCGTGATTTTCAACAGCGATTGCGCCTGTGTATCCTGAACCGCCTGATCTTGGCAGATTTTGTCCAAGGCCGCCTGCTGGCTAAGAAGCGCGATTTGAATCAAAAGATGAAACTGCCGTTGTGGGCGGCGTAATGCCTCGCTTAGCAAAATTTCGCGGCGATGCAGATCATAACGGCGAAGCTGGTTCTGCATCACCTCTACCGGCATGATTCTGACCCGAAGGCCAAGCGTGTCTTTCACATGGGCGGCAAGGCTGGCAAGCGTATTATCGCCCGTCAGACCGAAATCACTGATCGCTTCAATTTTGGCCGCGCGGCGCAATTCATCTGCCGCGTCTTCAAGGGTCGGAAAGTAATTATTCGACTGCTGCAATGTGGCGCGCACTTTTTCAACAGGGTTACTGATCTGCCGAACACCGCCATCCCCAGCGGTTGCTTCTAATTCATCACGCACTTTGCGATAGGCCTGAAACAGCGTCACCAAGCCGCGTGCCGCCCCCGGCGCGGCGGTAATCATGTCCTGAATTTCACGGCGTGGCACCTGCTCATCGGCAAGTAATGGATCGGCAAAAATTTCAGACATGCCCGTTGACAGGCTTGCCGCGTCATCTTCGGCAAAGTCCTTGAGATCAATATCAAAGCTATTGCCAAGGCGAAGAAGCAACCCAACGGTCAAAGGACGCTGATTATGTTCTAGAAGATTCAGATAAGATGGGCTGATTTCCAGCGCTTCCGCCATCGCTGTTTGTGACAGGCCAATGGATTTGCGAAAACGCCGCAATTTATGTCCAACAAGAATTTTCTCCTGCATCGCGCCCTCTCCCTGATCGTGGCTGCTGTTTCGCTTTGCTTACAAATTCAGCATAGCCTGTAAATGGAAAATGTAAATATTTTACAATTTTCAAATTTGCTTTTTTTTCCTTGCCCGCAACCCCGCAAAAAATGCACAAGGAAAGGGCGGATCAGACGTATCAATCGCAGATGATCTGCACGAATTTAGCCGACGATTTTAGACGGCAATTATAGAGCTTTGCGATATAGGTTGCGGCAGACAAAGCCAGCTTGGGGGAGTTTGTTTGGTTTGCCAATCCTATCCGCAAATCAGGGTCGGTCAGGACTTTATGTCTTGTCCGACCCTTTTCTTATGCGGCTTATTTCTTATCCAGATTATAACTGGGGCAAATCATTCTGGACGGCATTTCGCCCTTGGCAAAAACATCAATCTTGCGCAATGATCAAAACCAGATCGGCAAGGTTGGTACCTGTTGCCCCGACCATCAAAAGCTGATCATGCGCTTTTAGATAATCATAGCTGTTATGCGATAGCAGCGCGGCACGCGCCGCCGTTTGATCAAAATTTTGTGACGCGGCGATCATGCCGCCAGCCGCATCGGTTGGCCCATCACGGCCATCGGTGCCGCCAGCCAAAATCACCCAGTTTTCAGGGGCGTTTGATCCGGCTGCTGTCATTGCCGCTGCAAAGGCAAGCGCCAGTTCCTGCGACCGCCCACCCTTGCCGGGATTAGCCATATCAAGGGTTACGGTTGTTTCGCCACCAGCCACCAACGCATAAGACTTGCCAGCATGGCGCTGTTCGATGACCTGCGCCGCCAAATGCGCTGCCATCTGACTAGCCTCGCCATCAAGGGCTGGCGCATCAAGAAACTGCATTTCAGGCATCGCTTGGCGGATATAGGCTGCGGCCGCATCACGGCATTGTGCATTGCTTGCCAAAATTCTGGTTTGCACCTTATCAAGAACCGGATCACCCGATCGCACTGGCCCATCGGCGGTTCCGTTCTGGATTGCCTGCAAATGCGGCATGACAAAATCCAGCCGATCAAGACCGTGTTTTTGAATGAGATGAAGCGCATCATCAAACGGCACCGGATCGGCAACGGCAGGGCCGCTGGCGATTGATTCAGGCAAATCACCCGGCACATCAGATAACAGAAATTGCGTCACCGCGGCGGGTGCTGCCAACCGCGCCAATCGTCCGCCTTTCAGCCGCGAAAATAACCGCCGAACCACATTCATCGCGTGAATATCAAGACCACTTGCCAGCAACGCATCATTCAGCGCAATTTTCTGGGCAAGGCTGATGCCATTTGAAGGTGCTGGCAACAAGGCCGAGCCGCCACCGCTGATCAGCAACAGCAAATGATCCGCCTGACCAAGGGATTTGACCAGATTTTCCACCGCAATTGCCGCAGCAAGACCGCGTTCATCGGGAACCGGATGCGCACTGGCAAAGCAATCAAAACCATCAATCTGGCGATGGTTTTCATCGGTGGTAATCACAAGACCCGAACCATCATAGCCGCCATCGCGAACCGCCGCTGCCATCGCCCCAGCCGCCTTGCCAAGCGCAATAACTGCCGTTGGTTGCTGGTCACGCGCCGCATAGGCTGATCGGGTAATGCGATCTGGCTGTCCGGCGGCAAGCGCCGCGGCAAAACTGTTGCGAACCAACGCTTCGAATGAAGCATCAAAATGCATGCGATCTACCTCAAACCGGATCAATCAAAGGCTGGCCAGCAAAAAAGGCACGCGCATTTTCAACGACCTTTAGCCCCATCGCGGTTCGCGTTTCGATTGTTGCCGATCCCAGATGCGGCAATAAAACGGTATTTGGCGCCGCCAGCAATGCCGGATCAATCACCGGCTCACCCTGAAACACATCAAGCCCCGCCCCGCCAAGCTTTTTGGCCAAAAGCGCCGCCGCCAATGCGGTTTCATCAATAACATCACCGCGCGCCGTATTGATAACATAGGCATCGGGCCTCATCATCGCCAACCGCTCGGCATTCAAAATATGGAATGTATCAGCACTTGCCGCGCAATGAAGCGACAGACAGTCAGCGATTTGGCAAACGCTCTCAACATCATCAAGCTGGCGTGCCGGATAGGCCGATATTTCGTCAATCCGTGACCGGTTATAAAACACAATCTTCATGCCAAAGCCCAATGCCGCCCGCTGCGCCACCGCTTTGCCAATGCGTCCCATCCCGATAATGCCAAGGGTTTTGCCCTGCAAGGCACGCCCCATCAAATGGGTTGGCCGCCAGCCTTGCCATTCACCGGCGCGCAATTCGCGCTCACCTTCGCCAGCACGGCGCGACAGCATCAAAATCAGCGTAAGGGCCAGATCAGCCGTGGCATCGGTTAACACACCGGGCGTGTTGCTAACTGCGATACCAGCCGTGGCAGCGGCATCAAGATCAATATGATTAACACCAACGCCAAAATTGGCAATCAGCCGCCCCTTTCCATTGGCACCGGCCGTAATGATATCAGCACCAATCTTGTCAGATACGGTTGGCGCAATCGCATCATGGCTGGCAAAACCAGCGGCCATTTCGGCTGCAGACAGCGGCCGATCATCCAAATTGAACGTCGGAACAAAATATTGGGAAAGCGCGGCCTCAGCATCGGCTGGCCAGCGGCGCGTCACGAAAATACTGGGCTTGCCAACACTGGATTGATCTATGTTTGTCATGGCCATAGTTTGCGCAGAAACGGCCGGAAAATACAGCCTTTTTTGACCGCGCACACCCTGTTTAAGAGGATTTTCTAATATAGCGGCAGACAACAGCATCAAAAAAGGGGCATCCCGTTCAAGACACCCCTTTTCGTGTTTTTCAATCGTCAGACGAGTGCATTAGCCCGGGATTTTGCCCGAAATACCATCGACGTAATAATCAAGCGTTTGGAACAGCTCACCGTCATTCAGGGTCTTGCCAGCAGGAACACGCAGCTTGCCAGCATTATCCTTGATCGGACCTGTGAAGATCTTGATTTTGCCTGATTTCACATCAGCCGCGGCCTTTTCTGCTGCCTTGGCAACATCGGCAGGCATGTTTTCAAATGGTGACAACACCAGATAATCATCTGACATGCCAAGCCATGTATTGCCAGCCCAGTGATCAGGGCCATCGCCGGTTGACCATGTGCCATCCATCAATTGCTGGATTTTCTGAATATAGTAAGGCCCCCAGTTATTCACCGCGCTAAATAATTGTGCCTTTGGCGCAAAAGCCTTCATATCGCTTGACTGACCAAAGCCGTGAACACCCGCTTTTTGTGCGGTTTGCAACATCGCAGGGCTGTCAGTATGCTGTGCCAGAATATCGGCACCTTCGGCAATATGAACCTTGGCAGCATCGGCCTCTTTAACCGGATCATACCAAGAATTTACCCAGATCACCGAAACCTCGGCTTTCGGGTTCACCGAGCGAAGACCAATGCCGAAAGCGTTGATACCCTGAATCACCTCGGGAATTGGGAAAGATGCCAAATAACCAATTTTGTTTGATTTGGTCATCAGGCCGGCAACAACACCTTGGACATAACGGCCTTCGTAGAACCGGATATTACCCGTGGCCACATTTGGCGACCGCTTATAGCCGGTAATATGCTCAAATTTCACATTCGGAAATTCTTTGGCAACCTTGATCGTATGATCCATATAGCCAAAAGATGTTGTGAAAATAATGTCATTTCCCTGTTTTGCCAATTCGCGGATAACCCGCGCCGAGTCAGGACCTTCAGGCACATTTTCAACAAAGGTTGTCTCAACCTTATCGCCAAAATGCTTTTCAACCTGCTGGCGACCAACCTCATGAGCATAGGTCCAGCCATGATCACCCGGTGTTGTCAGATAGACAAAGCCAACCTTGACCTTATCGGCTGCATTCGCCGCGGTCACTGTTGTCAAACCAACCAAAGCCGAAAAGGCCAAGCTGGCAACAGCAACAACTGCACCAAATGAAAGTGTATTTTTTGTTTTCATTGTTTCCTCCCGAAACATTACACGCCTGATGCCATAAAAGATTTGATGCCTGATGACATCTATTTGTTACCGATAAACAAACGCCCCAAACAGGCTGGGGAATTTGCCAGAGCAAAATCACGATTACGCGCAATCACCACCAAAACAATGATTGTCGCAATATAGGGCAGCATCGACAGCATCTGTGACGGCACGGTCCATCCCCGCGCCTGTCCGGCCAGCTGCATAATCGTAATTCCGCCGAATAATAACGCGCCAATGAGAATACGCGAAGGAATCCAAGATGCAAAGACCACAAGCGCAAGCGCAATCCAGCCACGCCCCGCGGTCATGCCTTCAGACCAATGTGGCGTTAGCACAAGCGGCAAATATGCCCCGCCAAGTCCGGCCATCATACCGCCAAATGACACTGCACCAAACCGCACCAAAAGCACCCGATAACCAAGCGCATGCGCCGAATCGTGGCTGTTTCCAACTGCCCGTAACACCAAACCGGCGCGCGTCCGGTTCAAAAACCACGCCACAAGCACCAGAAAGCCAATCGATAAATAGGCCATAATGTCGTGGTTAAACAGCAAATCACCAATAACCGGAATATCAGCAAGTAGCGGAATGGCAAGATTGGGCAAACCATCAACCGTGCCGCCGACAAAGGGCGCGCCAACAAGCCCTGACAAACCTGTTCCAAAAATGGTCAGGGCAAGACCTGTTGCAACCTGATTGGTGGCAAGACCCAAGGCAAAAAGCGAAAACACCGCGGCAGTCATCGCCCCAGCAACCGCACCAGCCAGAATGCCCATATAAGGATTTCCAAGGATTGATGTTGCCGCAAAGGCCGACACAGCCCCCATCAACATCATGCCTTCAACACCCAAATTCAACACCCCGCTTCGTTCGGCAACCAATTCACCCGTTGCCGCAAAAATCAACGGTACCGACGTCAATAGAACGGTTAGGATCAAAGCTTCCATTCTATTGCTCCTTTGAAACCGGCAATACGGCCGGACGCCGCCAGGTGATGTGATAACGGTTAAATGTCTCACCTGCCAACAGCATGAACAGCAAGATCCCCTTGAAAACACCTGTCACCACCTTTGGCATGCCAAGCGCGATCTGCGCATAATCACCCCCAAGTTCGGCAAGGGCAACAATCAGGCCGGCAAAAATCACCCCAATCGGGTTTAACCGCGCCAGAAATGCAACAATGATGGCGGTAAACCCATAACCAAAAGACACATTCGGCTGCAGCTGACCCATGCTGGCAGACACTTCAACCATTCCGGCAAGCCCGGCTGCACCCCCAGCAATTGCCATCACGCCAATCGTCACCAGATGCGGCTTAAAGCCAGCAAACCGGCCTGCTCGCGGCGCATCGCCCATGACCTTGATCTGAAATCCTAAAATCGTGCGCGACAGCACGAAACTGCCAGCAATCGCCAATAGCAACGCGCCAACAACCCCCCAGTGCAATTGCCCCAAACTGCCAACAAACGGCACATCAATCCGGTGGATCAGACCAGCATCGCTATACATTTTCGTCAGTGGAAACCCGAATGACATCGGATCACGCCACGGGCCGCGCACCAGCCAGTCGATAAACAGCGCCGCAACATAAGTCAGCATCAACGACACCAAAATTTCATTAGTGTTAAACCTGACTTTTAATAACGCCGGTATCATCGCCCAGCATATGCCGCCAATAATGCTTGCCAAGACCATTGCCGGCATCAGGGTTATTGCTGGCCAATCGGGAAAACTCAGCGCCACCCAACCCGAAAAGATGGCGCCAAAAACCAACTGGCCTTCAGCCCCGATATTCCACACATTCGCCCGAAAACAAAATACCAGCCCAGTGGCAGTAATGATCAGCGGACAGGCCTTTACAAAAAGGTCACCAATTTGATCAGGACGTGAAATTGGCGCGACAAAAAAAGTATAAAGTGATCCAAGCGGGCTAAAGCCAAGAAGACCAAAAATACCGGCACCAACAGCCAAGGTCAGGACAATGGCAACCGCTGGCGTCAGCAGCGTCAGCGACAACGGAATATGTTTGCGCGGAGTCATGCTGATCATGCGCTTGCTCCTTGAACTGCATCTTGTGCCGCATCTTTTGGGGCATCACTGCCGCCCATTAGAAGCCCAACCTTTTCAGCCGTCAATTTTGTGGCCGATTCAGCCATCGATAAAACACCATCATGCAATACGGCAATGCGATGCGAAATCGCAAAAATTTCTTCGAGATCCTGCGATATCATTACCACTGCCGATCCTTTGGCCACAAGATCAAGCATTGCCGCACGGATAAACACCGCCGCCCCGATATCAACACCCCATGTTGGTTGCGATACGATAAGCACGCGCGGCACTTTGATAATTTCGCGCCCAACGACAAATTTCTGCAAATTACCACCCGATAAGGATGATGCCAGCGGGTTAGGCTCGGGAAGGCGAACATCAAAATCCGCTGCAATCGCTGCGGCTTTGGTGCGCATGCCGACAAGATCAATCACCCCACCGCGCAACACACCGGCAAGCGAATGATTGGTTAGCAACGCATTGTCGGCGAGGCTCATTGACGGCACTGCCGCATGACCATTGCGCTCTTCTGGAATAAATCCCATGCCCGCAAGGCGGCGTTCGGCTGGCCCTTGCGATGAAATATCACCGCCATCAAGCGTGATGACCCCCGATTGATTGCCAAGCCATTCCCCCGTTAGTGCCGCCATTAATTCATCTTGGCCGTTACCAGCGATCCCGGCGATCCCGAAAATTTCGCCGGCGCGCGCCTCAATCGTAATATCGCGAAGCGTCACCGAAAACGCATTTCGCTTTGGCCGGTTTAACTTGGTCACGGCAAATAATATTTTGCTTTTGGCTGGTGCTTTTTGGCGCGCCACATCCTTGACTTTGGTGCCAATCATCAATTCGGCAAGCTGGCGGTTTGATTGGCCTTTGGTGTTTACCGAGCCAACATTCTGTCCGCGCCGTAATACGGTTGCACGGCTTGTCAAAGCCCGAATTTCATCCAGCTTGTGCGAAATAAACAACACCGCCAGCCCATTTTCAGCAAACCGGCGAAGCACTTCAAAAAGCTGTTCGGTTTCCTGCGGGGTTAAAACCGATGTTGGCTCATCCATGATCAGCAATTTCGGGTCTTGCAACAAACAGCGAACAATCTCAACACGCTGTTGCTGGCCGACTGACAGATTGTGAATACGCGCCGCCGGATCAACCTCGATGCCATATTCTTTTGAAATGCTGGCAATGCGATCAGATAGGGACGCAATCGTTTCACCGGGAGGCATTGCCAATTGAATATTTTCGGCAACGGTCAATGCGTCAAACAGCGAAAAATGCTGAAACACCATGCCAATGCCGCGCTGGCGTGCCTGTTGGGGGCCAGGAATGGAAATTGGCTCGCCATTCCAAAATAGCTGGCCAGCATCAGGCTGTAATAGCCCATAAGCAATTTTTACAAAGGTCGATTTGCCAGCGCCATTTTCACCTAAAAGCGCGTGAATTTCACCAGCATGAATCCGAAAAGACACATCGTCATTAGCGATGAAATCGCCAAAGCTCTTGGTCACGCCAACAGCTTCAAAAAGTGGTTTGGTGCTCGAACGGCCTTCGTTTAATGTTTGCGACATTACTCTCTCAGCTCTATTGCGAACCGCTATTTTTCGACCAAAA
>Ga0255784_10000973_pt1 | contig 23383 bp, 18 predicted proteins | sample 101ome_14_FD_179982 | JGI IMG/M metagenome (GOLD analysis project Ga0255784, IMG submission 179982) | Coastal salt marsh microbial communities from the Groves Creek Marsh, Skidaway Island, Georgia - 101403AT metaG (version 2) | ecosystem: Environmental > Aquatic > Marine > Intertidal zone >...
ACGCCCGCCTGCTCGATGTGTTGCATGATGGCGCCGATGACCACTTGCTCGCCGTCGCTCACCGCATCGATGTCGACCTCGATAGCAGAACTCAGAAAACGGTCCAGCAGTACCGGCGAGTCCTCTGAAACCTTGACGGCATCGTTCATGTAGCGCAGCAGATCCTCTTGACGGTACACGATCTCCATGGCGCGACCACCCAACACGTAGGACGGCCTTACCACGAGGGGGTAGCCAATCTCTTCGGCTGCGGTAACCGCTTGTTCGACACTGCGTACCGTTGTGTTGGCCGGCTGTCGCAGAGACAGATTCTGAATCATTTTCTGAAAGCGCTCGCGGTCCTCGGCGCGATCAATCTGATCGGGTGTTGTGCCGATAATGGGGACCCCTGCCGCCTCGAGCGCGCGTGCAAGTTTCAGAGGCGTCTGGCCACCGAATTGCACGATAACGCCAACCGGTTGCTCCAGCGCAACAATCTCCAACACATCCTCAAGGGTTACCGGCTCGAAATAGAGTCGATCAGAGGTGTCATAGTCCGTTGATACCGTCTCGGGATTACAGTTGACCATGATGGTTTCATAACCGTCCTCGCGCATCGCAAGCACCGCATGGACGCAGCAATAGTCAAACTCGATACCCTGACCGATACGGTTCGGTCCGCCACCCAACACCAGAATCTTTTTACGATCACTCGGTGCCGCCTCGCACTCCTCTTCGTAAGTGGAGTACATATAAGCCGTGGATGAGGCAAACTCAGCGGCGCAGGTATCCACCCGCTTGTATACCGGCCGAATACCCAAGGACCATCGACGCTCACGAATCGCGCTCTCGTTAGCCGCCAGCAAATCCGCTATGCGCCGGTCAGAAAATCCGCGGCGCTTGAGCCCCCACATCAGTGAGTGATCGATATCGTCAGGTGCCAAGCCCTGCAATTGTGACTCCCACTGAACGATGTCCTCGATCTGTACCAAAAACCAAGGGTCGATTCCCGAGTACCCGTAGATTTCCTCTAACTCAAAGCCCGCTCGGAAGGCGTCAGCGACATACCAAATGCGATCCGCACCGGGATTGGTCAAACGATCCACCAATTCCGATCGACTGTCCTCGTCGGTCACCTGCATATGTGGTTCGAAACCGGCGGAGCCCACCTCTAAACCCCGGAGGGCTTTTTGTAGCGACTCCTGAAAAGTTCGACCAATCGCCATGACCTCTCCCACTGACTTCATCTGCGTCGTGAGACGCGGATCAGCCGTGGCGAATTTTTCGAAGGCAAAGCGCGGGATTTTTGTCACAACGTAGTCGAGTGCAGGCTCGAACGAAGCGGGGGTCACGCCGCCCGTAATGTCGTTCTCCAGTTCGTCGAGTGTGTAGCCGACTGCTAACTTGGCCGCCACTTTCGCGATGGGAAATCCTGTAGCCTTGGACGCCAAGGCAGAGGATCGAGACACACGGGGATTCATCTCGATTACGACGAGCCGGCCCGTGTCTGGGCACTGCCCGAACTGGACGTTGGATCCCCCGGTTTCAACGCCGATCTCGCGCAACACCGCCAGAGAGGCGTCACGCATGATCTGATATTCCTTGTCGGTGAGGGTCTGGGCAGGCGCCACCGTGATGGAATCTCCCGTGTGCACGCCCATGGCATCAAAATTCTCGATCGAACATACAATGATGCAGTTGTCGTTTTTATCTCGGACAACTTCCATCTCGTACTCTTTCCAGCCAATCAACGATTCATCAATCAGTAGCTCGCTGGTCGGCGATAGCTCCAGACCTCGCAAGCAAATCTCTTCGAATTCGTCTCGGTTATAAGCGATACCGCCGCCCGACCCGCCCATGGTAAACGAGGGTCGAATGATGCACGGGAAGCCAATCTCCTCGTGTACCGCCCACGCCTCCTCCATGCTATGTGCCAATCCCGCACGGGGCGTCTCGAGCCCAATACGACGCATGGCGATATCGAATTTCTCCCGGTCTTCCGCTTTATCGATCGCCTCTTTGGTGGCACCGATCATTTCGACATTAAAGCGCTCCAACACCCCCTCTGCCGCAAGCTTGAGCGCGCAATTGAGTGCCGTTTGTCCACCCATGGTCGGTAATATCGCGTCGGGACGCTCGCGCTCTATGATGCGCGCAACGGTCTGCCACTCGACCGGCTCTATATAAGTGGCGTCGGCCATCGCGGGGTCGGTCATGATGGTAGCGGGGTTTGAGTTGACCAGTATTACCCGATACCCCTCCTCCCTGAGCGCCTTGCAGGCCTGCGCCCCGGAGTAGTCGAACTCGCAGGCTTGCCCTATCACGATCGGCCCGGCACCAATGATCAAAATACTCTCAATATCTGAGCGTCGCGGCATGGTCTAGCTCACCTTTTTCATCATGAAGCACGCTCCATGGCCTTGATGAAGGGATCAAACAGTGCCGCGGCATCGTGAGGGCCCGGGCTGGCCTCTGGATGGCCCTGAAAACTGTAGGCGGGGACGTCATTGCGGGATATGCCCTGCAATGTGCCGTCAAACAACGAGCGGTGGGTCACCGTCAGGTTCTTGGGAAGCGCGTCCTCAGACACGGTAAAACCGTGATTCTGACTGGTCACCATCACCGTGCCATTTGCCAGATTCTGCACCGGGTGATTGGCACCGTGGTGCCCAAACTTCATCTTCTCGGTTGTGGCGCCGCTGGCCAATGCGAGAATCTGATGGCCCAGGCAAATACCGAACAAAGGAATCTGCTGCGCCATGGCTGCGCGCGCCAGTTCAATCGCATATTCGCAGGGTTCGGGATCACCGGGACCGTTGGAGAGAAAAATACCGTCTGGCGCATACGCGAGCACCTCTTCCAGCGTTGACTGCGCTGGCACGACCGTTACACGGCACCCTAGATCGACCAAAATACGCAAAATATTGCGCTTCACACCAAAATCCAGTGCCACAACATGGAACCGCGAACCCGATGGCGGAGACTGGTCTGTCGTTGCGCCCAATTGCCACGTGCCCTCTGTCCAAGGATACGGAGCCTGCGTCGTCACCTCTTTGGCGAGATCCAATCCCTTAAGCCCACAGAAGGCGCGGGCCTTTGCCAGTGCGTCAGCCTCATCGGGCTCGGGTCCGGCAACAATGCACCCGTTCTGAGCGCCCTTGTCTCTTAACAGACGGGTCAACCTTCGGGTATCGATATCGGAGATCGCGACAATGTTCTCGGCCAAGAGATAATCACTGAGGCTTTGCTCTGAGCGAAAGCTAGACGCGATCAAGGGCAAATCCCTAACAATGAGACCGGCAGCTTGAATGCCGTTTGATTCCTGATCGGCCGCATTGATACCCGTGTTACCAATGTGCGGATAGGTCAGGGTGACGATCTGACGGCAATAAGAAGGGTCTGTCAGGATTTCCTGATACCCGGTCATGGCCGTATTAAAGACCACCTCCCCCACCGTGCTGCCCACAGCGCCAATGGATCGGCCGCGAAACGTCGCGCCATCTTCCAAAACGAGGACAGCGGAATGAGACAAAGAGACCTCCCAGTCGTTAGCGCCACAGGGTTGAAACAGGTGCACGGACAGGCCGGGCTGGGTTCACCCTGTGGTCGCAAATCGCAAACTTAGACGCGTGATGGGGCTGACGCTAACCCCGCGCGGGCTGGGTCTGCAGTCTACGGCAAAGCGTTTTGCCTGTCTAATTTTTGCGTGCCACCACCGCGTGGGGGATGTCGGGTACACTGCGCGCCGCGCTCAGCAGGAGAACCCTCATGTCGAGAATCGATCGTTATTTAACCGGCAAGACAGCTGCAATTTCGGGCGCCGGTGACGGTATTGGACGTGCACTGGCGCAACGCCTGAATCAGGCGGGATGCCATGTGTGGCTGTGCGACATAAACGAAACCAAATTAGCAGAGACAGAGAATTTGCTGGATCGCGGGCGCGCGCGCGTGGTCACCCGGGTCGTTGACTGTGGACAGCGCGATGAATTGTTTGCCTGGGCACAAACCGTTGCCGCAGACATTTCTGAGCTCGATTTACTCTTCAATAACGCGGGGGTGGGTTACGGGGCTCGATTTGAGGACTCGACCGAGGATAATTTCAAGTGGCTCATCGACATTAACTTTTGGGGGGTGGTTCACGCTACCCGAGCGTTTCTGCCACTCTTGAAGCAGTCCGAACGCGCCCATCTCGTGAATATCTCATCGATCTTTGGCATGGTGGGCATCCCCACGCAAAGTGCCTATAACGCCGCAAAGTTTGCGGTGAGGGGTTTCACAGAATCCCTCCAAGCCGAATATCAGCAGTCCAATCTAGTCGTGAGCTGTGTGCATCCGGGCGGCATTCAAACCAATATCGCACGCTCGGCTCGCACCGACGGTGATGGAGAGGAGATGGACGCGGACGCGCGTGACGCCCGTTTCAGGCAGCTTGCCCGAACCACCCCGGAACGCGCCGCTCTCATCATCCTCGAGGGCGTCGCTCGGGCTAAGCCACGCATCATGGTGGGCTGGGACGCCTGGCTTATCCTGCAACTCACCAAAATTTTGCCCACCAGTTACCACTGGATCACTGCCCGGGTCGCCGATGACTGACCATAACGCCATAGGCGTGGTATCGCCGGCGGGTACTGACCGACTGGCGCGCCAACCCATGATCCTCTTGTTCATTGGTCTATTTGCCACTGCCGTTGGGCAAGCCTTCGTCTTCGCCATTCTGCCGCCACTGGGCCGATCGGTGGGCATGGACGAACTCCACATTACCGGCATCATTTCGACGTCAGCGCTGGTGTTCACGCTTGTTGCACCCATATGGGGTCGCTTCTCGGACCGGGTTGGGCGCAAACCCGTGATCATCATTGGGTTGATGGGATACTCGCTGGGCTCACTCAGTTTCGCCGTATTGTTCAGCTTGGCCGGCAACGGCGTCATCACCGGCACGACCCTGTTTCTTACCGCCTTGATCTTGCGTTCCCTGCAGTCGGCCACCATGTCAGCCACCCACCCCGGCTGCACAGCCTACGCTGTCGATCACACGGTTGCCCAATTCCGTATCAAGACATTGGCACGCCTCGCCAGTGCCAATAGCATCGGCATGATTATGGGGCCTGTGCTGGCTGGGCTCGTCGCCGGAATGGGCCTACTGGCTCCCTTGGTAGTGGCTTCCATTCTGTGCGCGGGGGCGGCCATTATCATCGCCTTGAAGCTCGCCGCGGGCGTCCCGCCCCGCGCCATGTCCACCCAGCCCAAAAAGATCGGCTATCTCGACCCACGGGTACGACTGTATCTGCTGTCTGCCATCGGGGCGTTCACCGGTTTTGCCATGGTGCAGCAAACACTGGCATTTCGACTGCAAGATGATCTCGGCCTGAGCGGGATCGAAACTGCTCAATACACGGGTTGGGCGATGATGGCATCGGCAGCCAGCACGTTGGTCATGCAGTTTTCCGTGGTCCAGCGCTTCAATGGTCCACCCACCCAGCTGGTGCAATGGGGCGCCGGTATTCTGGCGGGCGGCACACTGGCCATCAGCGCCTTTGACAGCTGGCCGGCGGTTATTTCGAGTATGGTTTTGATCGGTGCTGGTCTGGGATTGTTGATGCCGGCGGTTTCAGCAGGTGCATCGATTGCCGTTGGCCCCGAGGAACAAGGCGGCGTCGCGGGCCTTATCAGCGCCTGTCCCGCGGCGGGATTCGTATTGGGCCCCGTCACCGGCGGCTTACTCTATCAATACAGTAGCACTGCCGCGGCTTGGGGCGCCGCCATCATGCTCGTTCTCGTGTTTCTTGCAACGCTGCGCGGCCAAAAGGCATTGGCGTAATCCCGGGAACACAGAACTGTGTGCGATTTAGCGCCTTAGGCCAGTTGCTCAACAGCCGCCCTGATCGACGCGGGTATGCTTGCCGACGTGCCCGTCTCCCGATTCACAAAAGCGTGGGTGAAGGTACCGGTCACGCAGGTCTGGTCCGCGTCGGGAGCGAAGACACCCACTTCCCATGTCAGGGATTTCTCTCCCATGCGCACCACCCGCAAACCCAAGCGCAGCGTCGCGGGATAACTCACGGGGGCAAAATAATCGGCACTGGAATGGACAACATAGCCAACGACGCTGTCAGATGCGGGATTCAGGTTGCCGTGTTCGATCAGAAATCGATTCACCACCGAATCAAAGTAAGCGTAATAAGCAACGTTGTTAATGTGGCCGTAGATATCATTGTCTGCCCAGCGGGATTCCAGCGAATAAAAAATCGCATAGTCGGATGTCTGCGCCGGGCGCGGTCGCTCGCTCACGCGACCCCCTGCCAGGCAGCGCGATAGAGGTTCAGTGCCGCTAACTCGTCCACCTCGACGGGATTATTGATCAGTAGCCGTTGTTGCAACATGGCATCGGCAGCGAGCATGGATAGATCACGCTCTGGTACACCCGCCGACGCCAGCGAATGGGGTAACGCCGCGTCGCTGATCAACTGTTCAAACCAGGCGACAAAACCGTCGAGACCGGGCCCGGCGCCTTCAGGCAAGAGTTCGGCCAGCTCGAGGTACTGCGCCTCTACGGCGGACGCATTGAAGCGCAACACCGCGGGTAGCATCAGCGCATTACTCAGACCGTGGGGCATGTGATAGTGCCCCCCCAATGGGTAGGCCAGCGCATGCACCGCCGCAACGGGCGCATTGGCAAATGCCTGCCCCGCGAAGGTGGCGCCCAGCAGCATCGCTTCTCTGGCCGCAAGATCCTCAGGGTGCGACAGAACCCGGCGCTGATTGGCAGCGAGCAGCTCCAGAGCGCGTCGCGCCAGCATATCCGATACGGGATTTTTCTTGGTTTTTGAGGTGTAGGCCTCAATCGCATGGACCATCGCGTCGATACCCGTCATCGCCGTCACGTGAGCGGGTAGTCCGATGGTCAGTTCAGCGTCGAGGATGGCGATATCGGGAAGTAATGTGGCCGAGCTGATGCCTGCCTTTGTCGTCTCGCCCGTGGTGATCACCGCAACCGGCGTCACCTCCGACCCCGTGCCCGCGGTGGTCGGAATCAATACCAGCGGCAACCGGCTACCCGCGACCTGATCCACCCCGTAGAGCGCGGACAACGGCTGGTCACCTTTTGCAAGCACTGCAATCGCCTTGGCGACATCCATAGAGCTGCCGCCGCCAAGCCCAATCACACCATCGACCTCGTCGGCCCTAAGCTGCTCGAAGGCCGCCAGCACGATCGATTCTGACGGATCAGCGGCGACCTCGGAGAACAGGCTCACTGCCTCGCAGCAGGCCCCGGCACATTGTCTTATGGGGTCAACCAATCCTGCTGCCATCAACCCCGCGTCCGTCACAATCATGGGTCTGCGGATACCCAGCTCTTGGCAGACAGCTCCGACCTCACGGGCAGTACCGGGGCCAACCCGGAGTGAGGCAACCGTGTTAAATCGGTAAGGAGTCATATCAGAAAGTCAGGATCACCTTGCCCTTGGCACGACGCTCCATCATCGCCGCGTAAGCCGTCTCGTATTCCTCGATGGGAAACACATCGGTAATCACGGGCTTTAGCTTGCCCTCCTCAAACCACTGCCAAACGGTCGCAATATTGGCTTGGTGTGTCTCGGGTTCTTCCATGGTGAATCGACCCCAGAAGACACCCACTAGCGCACACCCCTTCAACAACGTGAGGTTAAGGGGAATACTGGGGATGGGGCCAGAAGCAAAGCCAATCACCAGGTAGCGGCCATTCCAACCCATAGACCGGACCGCCGGCTCGCTAAAATCTCCGCCAACGGGGTCATACACCACGTCGACCCCCTTGCCACCCGTCAGCTCTTTGACGCGATCCTTCAACGACTCGGTGCTGTAGTTAATGGTATGGTCTGCACCTAATTGCGTGCAGAGCGCCAATTTGTCGTCGCTACTCGCTGCGGCGATTACCGTCGCACCGAGGGCCTTGCCCAGCTCGACCGCAGTGCTGCCGACTCCGCCAGCCGCACCGAGCACCAACAGCGTTTCACCGGGCTGGATATTCGCCCGCTGCACCAGCGCGTGATAGGACGTCAGGTAAGTAATCGACACACCGGCCGCCGCCTCAAAAGACAGCGCAGAAGGCTTTGGCAACACCGCCAGCTCGTTTACAACAACCTCCTCACAGAACCCACCAGAGCCGCCACTGTGAATCACCTCGTCGCCGCCTTTCCACCGCGTCACCGCTGCACCCACTTCTTCAATCACGCCCGCGCACTCGCCACCGGGAATAAAGGGAAGTTCCGGCTGGAATTGATATTTTCCTTGGATGATCAGCACGTCGGGGAAATTCAAACCCGCAGCTTTGATGCGAATCCTCACATCGTTATCGCCCAATTCTGGTGCAGGCCAGTCAGCCACCAGATCGAGTCGATCTGGCAGCCCGTGTTCTCGACAGAGCAAAGCTTTCATATCAGAAGACCTCGAATAAACCTGCTGCACCCATACCGCCGCCAACACACATGGTCACAACGACATACTTCACACCGCGTCGCTTACCCTCAATCAAGGCATGCCCCAGCAACCGGGATCCACTCATACCATAGGGGTGCCCCACTGCAATCGCACCGCCGTTGACATTGAGCTTGTCATTGTCGATGCCCAGCTGATCCCGGCAGTACAGCACCTGAACCGCAAAGGCCTCGTTAAGTTCCCAAAGACCAATGTCATCGACAGACAGCCCGTGTTGTTTCAGGAGCTTCGGTACCGCGAACACCGGACCAATCCCCATCTCGTCTGGTTCGCACCCGGCAACCGCGATGCCCCGATACGCACCCAGAGGCGTCAGCCCGAGCTTTTCAGCCGTCGTCGCTTCCATGACTACCTGCGCCGAGGCGCCGTCAGACAGCTGCGAGGCGTTACCCGCAGTAATCGTGCCGCCTTCGATGACCGTTTTCAGTCCCTGCACGCCCTCGAGGGTAGAAGCACGGACGCCCTCATCGGTGCTGACCGTCGCTTCTGCGGTGGACTGCTCCCCCGTCTCTTTGTTGTAAACGATACGCTCGCAGGTGACGGGTACCAACTCGTCGTCGAACTTGCCCGCCGCATATCCGGCAGCGGCGCGCTGCTGCGACTGCAGCCCGTACTCATCCATCGCATCGCGACTGACACCGTAGCGCGCCGCTACGGTTTCAGCGGTCTGCAGCATAGGCATGTAGATATCCTTGTGCATGGCCAGCAACGCCTCGTCCGCTGCCCGATGCCGATTCATGTGCTCATTCTGGACCAGCGAGATCGACTCCACGCCCCCGCCGACGACCACTTCCATGCCGTCGTGAAGCACCTGTTTTGCGGCAATCGCCACTGCCATCATGCCCGAGGAGCACTGCCGATCGACTGTCATGCCCGACACGGTAACGGGCAGGCCCGCGCGGAGCGCAGCGGTTCGGCCAATATTGCCGCCCTGACTTCCCTGAGTCAGCGCACTCCCCATGATGCAATCCTCGACGCGCTCTGGATCAATACCCGCACGCGCCACGGCAGCGCTGATGGCATGCCCCGCCAGCGAAGGCGATGCGAGATTATTAAAACCACCGCGATAGGCTTTGCCGATCGGCGTCCGTGCAGTTGAAACAATGACAGCTTCTCTCATTTTTGTGTCCTCTCTAACGTTTTAAATGCTATTTCGGCCTGTTGGGTGTGCCTCGCCCCCGGGATGGGCCTGATGCAGGCTCATCAATGTGTCTACATTCTTGATTCAGGCCTCGGATCCAATGCCTAACCCCTTCATGGCCTGACCCACCATCTTGATACTCTGCTCGAAGCCGGCCTGTAATGCCCGCTCGCCGCCCTCCGAGATTTGTGACCAATGCGCTGCGATCCCCTCGGGAGTCTGCTCCGCTTCGGGTAGCCACATCCCCTCGGTCTCGACAATTTTTGCTACAGCGAAAGCACCCGCGCCGGCCGCCAATATGGTGCGCGTGGGTGCATCGTCCGACACCAAAAACAGGACCGCGGGCGTTACCGTCTCCGGCGTCAGCAAAGCAAAGGCCTTCTCCTCAATCAGACCCTCGGTCATGCGGGTGCCGGCGGTGGGCGCAAGCGCATTGATCTTTACATTGTACTTGGCGCCTTCTTGCGCCAGCGTATTCATCATGCCGATCACACCCATCTTCGCGGCACCATAGTTGGTTTGACCAAAATTGCCGTACAGGCCGCTGGAGGAGGACGTCACGACAATGCGGCCATATTCCTGCTCCTTCATAATGTCCCAGCAGGCCTTGGTGCAGTGCATCGTGCCCATCAGGTGCACGTCAGTCACCAGCCGAAAATCGTCCACAGTGCCTTTAGAGAAGCTTTTGTCGCGCAGAATACCCGCGTTATTGACTAGGATATCGATGCGGCCCCAGCGCGCCATCGTCTGCGCCACCATGTCTTCGACCTGTGCCAGATCCGCAACATTAGCGCCGTGCGCCATGGCCTCTCCGCCAAGCGCTTCGATCTCGGCAACGACTGCCAATGAAGCTTCCGAATTAGCGCCCTCCCCCGAGACGGAACCACCGAGGTCATTCACCACCACTTTGGCGCCTCGTTTGGCGAGCTCGATCGCGTGGCTTCTTCCCAAGCCTCCGCCGGCTCCGGTGACGATGGCGACCTTGTTGTCATAACGGACTGTCATTTTTGCTCTCCCGACCTCTCAACCTATGATGGACATACCCAACCATTCGGCGTAAACCGCGGGGGTATCCTCACCTTCAATTTCTACCGTGACCGCCTGCTTTACCAGAAATCGGTTGGCATCTTTGCGGTCTACCGACATGATTTCTGTATGGGCCCTGATGCGCTTGCCCGCCCGAACCGGATTGAGAAAACGCACTTTATCGAGCCCGTAATTCACCCCCATCACAATCCCCTCGGGGTAGACGCCGTTTTCCGAGCACAGCTTGGTCATCAGTGAGAGCGTCAAAAACCCATGCGCGATGGTGCCGCCAAAGGGAGTTTGCGCCGCGGCGGCCTCATCGATATGGATAAACTGATGATCCTCGGTGCAATCGGCGAAGGTGTTGATGCGCGCTTGATCGACTTCAAACCATTCCCCCGGCGGCAGCTTGGTGCCCGCTTGGGCCTCCATTTCTTCTGGCTTCACCATCGTCAGTGCCATTTATACGGTCTCCTCTTGTCTTGATCTCAGACGTCCCTCAATTGAGCGTCTCGGCGTCAGTCGGTGCTCGCACCGACCGGTCATTGAGTCATGATCGCGGTCGCGCTCCTGTGGCGTCCACCGATCAAGCATCGCGAATCAGCCATCGCGAAAGGTCGCGGCCGTCTCAGTGGTTTCGCTCAGGTACTGTTTGATCTCATTGCGCCCCACCACCATGCGGTGGACGGCGTCGGGGCCATCCGCCAAGCGTAAAGTGCGCTGGCCAGACCACATCTCGGCGAGCGGCGTGTCTTGAGAGACACCGATGCCCCCATGGATCTGGATCGCATCGTCGATGACTTTCAAGGCCATGTTGGGCACCACGGTCTTGATCATGGAGATCCAGATCCTGGCTTCCTTCGGCGTCGTGTGATCCATCATCCACGCGGTTTTGAGCGTCAGCAGCCTGGCTTGCTCAATGTTCATGCGGGCGTCGGCAATAATGTCGATGTTGCCACCCAACTTATACAGGGGGCGGCCGAACGCTTCTCTGGTGGTTGCTCGCTCGCAGAGCAACTGCAGCGCTTTTTCCGCCGCACCGATTGAGCGCATGCAATGGTGGATTCTTCCCGGGCCCAATCTGCCTTGAGAAATCTCAAAGCCTCTACCCGGACCCAAAATAATATTGTCTTTCGGTACGCGGACATTGTCGAGCTTTACCCGCATATGGCCATGGGGCGCGTCGAGCATATTGAAAACCTTCAGCGGTCTCACAATATTCACACCGGGCGTATCCATCGGTACCAGAATCTGCGACTGCTGCAGATGCTTGGGGGCATCGGGGTCAGTTTTGACCATGCAGATCATGACTTTGCAGCGGGGGTCACCCGCGCCCGAGGTCCAATGTTTTTCGCCGTTGATAACCCACTCGTCGCCGTCGAGCGTCGCCAATGTGCAGATATTGGTGGCGTCAGATGATGCCACCGCGGGCTCAGTCATGCCGAAGCAAGATCGGATTTCACCCGCCAGCAGTGGCTCCAGCCACTGCTTCTTTTGCGCTTCGCTGCCGTATTTGTGCAGCACTTCCATATTGCCGGTGTCGGGTGCCGCGCAGTTGAATACCTCAGCGGCAAGCCGGGATTTACCCATTTCCTCGGCGAGATAGGCATATTCGACGGTATTGAGGCCAGAGCCCTCGTCACCCGTCAAAAAGAAGTTCCAGAGCCCCGCGGCTTTTGCACGGGTTTTGAGCTGGTCCAGAATCTCGTATTGGCGGGCAGTCAGCTCGAAAGGGTCACCCACCTCAATTTCCGCAATGTATTCGCCCTCAACCGGAATGATATGAGTGCTGATAAACGCTCTGACCTGTTCAAGCACAGGTGCCACTTTGTTCGAGATACCTAAATCCATTTCTGCTCCTGCTTGTCTCGCCAGATCGCTAAGGCTTCAGCGCGGGGATCAACCACCTTTTTATTTATCGTCGCTGATGGCCCGCGCCTGCAATATTATGGCACGATTTATGCCATTACATCGCTGTTGCGGGATGACACGACGCCGCTTCGGTTAAAATTTCCCTCGCGGCAAGGGGGCTGGGACAGTAGCGCAGGCATGCGTCGCCAGCAAGATCCTATTGCATAAACGAGACTGATAGCCGCAATCGCGTCGGCGATCATTGTATGGCGTTCATTGGCTTGGAACGACTAGCCCTCTTATCCAGCCCGCCACATTAAACATCCCACACAAAATGGCGCAGCAAGGACCTGATCAGGCCGGCACCGGTAACGTCAGCGACTCCTTGACCTGCTCCATCACCACATAGCTGGTTGACTCTTGTACGCCGGGCAGGGTCAGCAGGGTCTCGCCGAGCAGCACCCGGTATGCATTCATATTCGCGACCCGGGCCTTGAGCAAATAATCGAAATTGCCGCTCACCAGATAACACTCCTGCACTTCCTCAAGATCCATTGCCCGCGCCGTGAATTCTTCGAATATATCCTGTGATGTGCGGTTCAATCTGATTTGAACAAACACCACCAGACCCCTATCCAACGCCGCGGGATTGAGCACGGCTTGGTAGTGCTGAATCACGCCGTCCCGTTCAAGTCGTTTGACCCGTTCCTTGCATGGCGTGGTGCTCAAACCCACCCGCTTGGCCAGTTCCGTGTGCGGCATTCGCGCCTCTTTTTGCAATAACCGCACGATTTTGCGATCAATTCGATCCAGTTGATTTGACTGCGATGGCATGTGGGTGACCCCCTAGAATCTACTCAGCGCGCGCGAATGAAATCGATGATATGTCTTTAAATTATCATAATATTAGGCAATTTATCTTTTTAATTAATTAATTATATATTTATTGCCTTTTTTATGCTTTGTAAAAAGCTTTTCCAGCCTTTTCCGCTGAAACCGGCCGAGCCACACTGCGGGCACTTAACCTAGGAGTAACCACCATGTTGATTGGTGTACCCAAAGAGATCAAAGCTCAGGAGTTTCGGGTGGGCATGACGCCTGCAGGGGTCAGAGAGCTAGTGGACGCCGGGCATCGCGTCCTTGTTGAGTCCGGTTGCGGTGAAGCGATAGGACTGGGGGACGCACTTTACCGTGCCGCAGGCGGGTCAGTTGTGGACACCGCTCAGGAAATATTTGCCACTGCAGACCTCGTTGTGAAGGTCAAAGAGCCACAGGAGAGCGAATGCCGACAGCTTCGGCCCGGGCAGCTGCTTTTCACGTATTTGCACCTCGCTGCTGATCCCCATCAAGCGGAGTGGTTGGTCCAGTCAGGCGCAACCTGCATCGCTTACGAGACCATCACCTCGTCTCAGGGCGGCTTGCCCCTGCTGGCACCGATGAGCCTGATTGCCGGGCGATTGTCCGTGCAGGCCGGCGCTCATCATATGGAAATCCATCACGGGGGTAATGGCACGCTACTGGGCGGTGTGCCCGGTGTGCCGCCAGGTAAAGTGCTAGTGCTGGGAGGCGGGGTGGTCGGTAATAGCGCTATCCGAGTGGCGATGGGAATGGGAGCTGAAGTCACCGTAGTAGACCGTTCAGTCCCGCGGCTGACCGCATTGGACGAGCAATACGGCGGGCGATTGAAGACCGTCTACTCTACCGCCGAATCCATTGATCAGTGCGCGCGAGAAGCAGACCTGATTGTGGGAGCAGTATTGATACCCGGCGCGTCGGCACCCAAGCTGGTGACCCGGGATATGCTCTCTGGCCTGAAGCCCCGAACCGTACTGGTTGATGTTGCCATTGATCAGGGAGGGTGTTTTGCAACATCGCGGCCCACGACCCATGCTGATCCCACCTATGTGGTGGACGACATCGTGCACTATTGCGTCGCCAATATGCCGGGCGCGGTGGCGAGAACGGCGACCATGGCACTGACCCACGCAACACTGCCCTACGTGCTGAGGCTAGCCGCAGATCCGCTGGCAGAAGTCATGTCAGCCGATCCTCATTTCGCTGCCGGCATCAACGTCCACGAGGGCCTGATTACCCATGACGCGGTCGCGGCCGCCCTGGGGCGAGACTGCGTTCCGATTACACAGGCTCTCAGCGCGCCGCCTCAACTGCGATCAGCTTGAGCAGTTCAGTCACAAAACACTGCCAAAGCGCCTTTCGTAACAGGGGCTAATTACTGCACACTAGCTGCAGAACACGACACAAACTGAGCCGAACGTATGCATCAAGTGAAACCGGATATCGAAGCATTGTCAGAGGCCATTGTCGCCTACGCCATGGATCGACTCCGCATGGACCCCCCATCCCTTGATCACCCACTGCCTCAGGAAACCCTTGAGGCGATGGCCGGACAAACCATTACCGAGGAGGGTTTGGGCGGCGAGGACGCGCTGCGGCTTTTCATAGAGACGCTCGCCCCCGCTTGTATTTCGGAAGACCACCCCCGCTATTTGGCATTTGTCCCCACCGCACCCTCGGAAGTGTCAACGCTTTTTGACCTCGTGGTAGGCGCATCGAATATCTGCGCGAGCAGTTGGCTGGAGGGCGCCGGCGCCGTGTACGCGGAAAATCAGGCGTTGCGGTGGATCTCGGACATCGCGGGGTTCCCGGCGGGTGCAGGTGGCGTTTTCGTCAGCGGCGGCACCGCGGGCAACCTGTCAGCGCTGGTAGCGGCGAGACATGATTGGCGACAGCAACATCCAGATCATGCGAAACAAAGAGGACTCATCATTTCCTCACGCGGGGCGCACGCCTCAGTGGAGCAGGCTGCGCAGGTGATGGATGCCGATCTGGTGCAGTCTGGCGGACATCAACTCACCGGTGCCGATGTTGAGTCAACGATTGCGGCACTCAATGCCGAAGATCGGTCAAGACTGTTCGCCGTGGCCTGTACTGCCGGCACCACCAATCTCGGGATTATCGACGACATGCAAGGCATCAGTGACGCCTGTGGCGAGCATGGTGTCTGGCTTCATGTCGATGGCGCCTACGGCGGCGCCGCATTGGCAGCGCCATCGGCACGTCCCCTCTTTGACGGCATCGAGAAAGCGGATAGCTTCATTGTTGACCCCCACAAATGGCTGTTTGCACCCTTTGACTGCTGCGCCCTGATTTATGCCGACCCCGCCAAAGCACGGAGCGCGCACCGACAGCACGGTGATTATCTGGAGGTCTTCTACGATGGCATCTGGAACCCGAGTGACTACGCGCATCACCTCTCCCGTCGCGCGCGCGGGCTGCCCTTTTGGTTCAGCCTCGCAGTACACGGCACCCGCGCATACGCCGAAGCCGTGGAAGTGACGCTGGAGCGCGCTCGCGACGCAGCGGCGATGATTGAGGCACATCCCAATCTGGAGATGGTCACCGAGCAACGCCTGTCGATCTGCGTTTTCCGGCGACCCGGCTGGAGCCCGAACGACTACAAAGTGTGGAGTGACGCGTTGCTGGAACAAGGCATTGGTCTGGTCACGCCCACCAAACACGAGGGCGAAACCGTTCTGCGCTTTTGCATCGTCAATCCGCGCACCAGCCGCGAAGACATCCAGATGATTCTAGACACCCTCTGAGATCACAACACACCCCGTCACTGATCCGGCCGCTGCCGCGGTAACGCCTGCAGAGATACCCAAGCGTCGGCACGTCACTCGGCAAAATGACTGCGCGCCACAGCGCTGTCAGTGCCAAACTCCCCATTGAACCTCGTTTGTTTTTGCATCCAATGCGCGGTAAGTTGACCCCACACCCTGAGGGGTGGCGCAAAAAACAAAACAAGACAAACAAGGGGGAACCGTTATGAAAAAGCTACTTTTGTCATTGAGCCTGCTCGCCCTCGCCGCCTGCGGTGGCGACAAGGGCGCCAGTAACGCGCCAGAACCACCCGCAACACCAGAGCCACCCGTAACGGCGGCCGAAAGTGGCGACGCGCCGCAAGTCCCCGCCATCGTCGAATTTGTCTGGCATCAAAAAGCCGAGGGGTTCACCGAAGAAGCACTGTGGTCCCATGCCGATTACTGGTCGAATGTCGCTGGCGAGGCCGACTGGGGATTGATGGTGGCCACCGTGATGACTCCGCGAATCGCCAACGATAATTTCGATTTCTTGTGGGTCATGGCATGGCCATCTCAGGAAGCGCGTGACAATGCGTGGGCAGACTGGGGCGCAAACCATGAACCGGGCTGGCTTGAACTCACGCAAAATACGTTCACTTACTCCGCCGAGCATGCCTACGGTTTTGCACCCTCACCGGGTCGCCCGGCAAGCGCACGCAATACCAGCGGAAGCAGTGTGGTGGAATTTATTTTCTGCGAGTACAAGGAAGGAAAAGGCGAAGCGGATCGCAAGGCTTTCGAGGCAATGCATGCAGGATTCATGGACAGCTTTGAGGCCGAGGTCGGTGCAACCAGCTATTGGTGGACCGTCATGACGCCGTTATTCGAGTTGACCGATCAGAATACGCCTGACTACATGTGGACCAATTTCTGGGCAACCGACGCCGAACGGGAAGCCGGCTACGCCGCCTATGGCGAGTCTGCTCACGCCGCCAAAGCGATGGAGGACGCCGACTGCCAAGATCCCGCGCTGTTCGATTCGCGGGTCATCTACCTACCCCAAGCCTGAGTATGGGCTAAACACAAGCACCTCGCGGCGCCCCGCAAAGTTTGGGGCGCCGATTTACCCACCGGCCGCTAACCGTGCGAGCCAATGGGCGCGAAGGGTGAGGCAATCGTTTACTCATTGGCTAACCGCTTGGCCCAGTTGGACCGTAATTTTTTTTCAGATCGCTACCAGGCGGCGTATCCTTCGCTAGTGACACCAGAATAAAAGTGAATAATCCGAGTGGACGGCGCGCTCCACTTCGACCACTAAGCCTCTCAGCGGGAGACTTCACATGTCAGATACGTTTATCTGCGCCTATGCGCTCAATGGCGATGGTTCGGGCACGGGTCTTACCGAAGAGGCGCTGAGATCAGCTGGCGCAGAAGGCAAACCCGCTTGGGTTCATCTCAGCGCGCGCTCCGCGTCTGCCAGACAATGGCTTGCTCAGGACGCCGAGCTACCTGACTCAACGCTGGTCGACGCGCTGCTCGCGGAGGATACACGGCCCCGCATGCTCCCCAGAGAGGATGGTCTGCTCCTGATTCTGCGGGGTGTTAATCTCAATGAGAATGCCGAGCCCGAGGACATGGTCTCCATTCGTATCTGGATCGAGGCCAATCGCTTTATCTCAGTGCAGCTCCGCGACTTGAGAGGCGTCGCAGAGATGCAGGAGTTACTGCAATCCGGCACCGGACCTGTCGACATTAACGACTTAATGACCACCCTCATCGAGGGCTCCATCAAACGACTGGCTCCGGTGATGGGTGATCTAGCAGAGGGGATTGACGAACTCGAGGACCAGATCCTTCATATGCAATTGACGGGCGTGCGCGAAAAGGTCATTTCTATCCGGCGACAGACCAGCGTTTTCAATCGATTTCTCGGGCCACAAAAAGACATAGTGGGACGCTTAAACGAAACCGACGCGCTGAGGCTAAACCCAAAGCTTAAGCGGCGCCTGCAGGAGGCGCACAACGATATGACCCGCTTTGTAGAGGACCTGCAAACCATCAGGGAACGCGCCCATTCAATTCAAAACGAGGTAGCGAATATTCTCACCGAGCGGCTCAATAGAAACACCTATGTGTTCTCAATTATCGCTTCAATTTTTTTACCTCTGAGCTTTCTGACGGGACTGCTCGGGATCAATGTTCTCGGCATCCCCGGCGCTGATGACCCACGCGCGTTTCTCATCTTCTGTGGCATCCTTGTCGCAATCATGGCAACACAGATACTCATATTCAGAAAATTGCGATGGTTCTAATGACCGAGCGGAGATGACACTGTGAGCAACTTTGATCTGAAAAAATGGTGGACCTTAGATCCTGACGCCGAAGCCGCCAGCGAAGACAACCCGCTAACACCTCTCACCCTTGAGCAACGACGCCCGGGTGGACCTCTGCTGGCGCTTGCGTTTGGCTGGGGATTTCTTATCACGGGCTTGCTTGCAGGGGGAGCCCTGGGGAGTGGTGTCACGCTGTGGGGCGATCTTATTTGGTACTCGTTGCTGGGTAGCGCCATTAACTTTGTGATCGGGGCGCTGGTGGGGTACATGGCGTGGCGCACGGGATGCAACAGCACATTGCTGTTCCGCGCCGTCTACGGCGAAATGGGCGCCTTCGTTCCCGTCATCTTTATTGCACTACTGACCATTGGCTGGCAAGGCATCGTGGTCGGAGCCTTCGCCCAAATCTGGACGCAAGCACCCGGCACTGCCTTGTATTATGGCGCTGCAGTCTTCGCCGGCATCCTTTACACCGGCACTACATTATTTGGCGTTAAGGGTATCGAGCGGGTTGGCATCCCCGCCATGCTGGGATTGGTTGCGGTAGGGCTCTACGCCGCCTGGGTCAACATCGACCAATCAGGCGGTATAGCCGCGGTTCAAGTCTTATCTGCCAGCAAGGTGGCCGAATCGCCCATTACTGGGATGGAGGCCATCAATATTGTTGTCGGCGCCTGGATCGTGGGCGCTGTGGTTATGGCGGAATACGTCAGATTTGCGCGAAGCTTCTGGATCGCCATGGCTATTCCTTTCGTTGTCCTCGTGGTAGACCAACTGTTCCTGAACCTCGTCGGTGCACTGGGCGCAGTAGGGAGTGGCACACCCGATTTCACCGCCTACCTGGGCACACTCTCTGGGTTCGCTGCGATTTTTGGGCTCGTTGGTATGACGCTGGCGCTGTGGACGACTGGCGATACCAATTTGTACTTGCCCAGTGTGCAGACGGCTAGCCTGTTCAGAAAACCCAAGCGCGTCACTATTGTCATCTGCGGCGCGCTGGGCACAATTCTCGGGCTGGGCATCTACCAACTGTTTTTAGGTTGGATATCGCTTCTGGCAACTGTGGTGCCACCTATCGTCGGTCCGGTAATCGCCGAGTACTACCTGATTAGAGGTAAGCCGAGTGAATTCACCAGCGCTGAACGTCTTAACTGGCCTGCGGTCGTGGCCTTTGCGAGCGGCGCATTGATCGCTGGTGGAAATGGGCGCGAGGGCTTTCCAATCGCCTTGGAACTCTCTCCCTCTCTGCTGGGGCTACTCGCGTCCTTGGTGGTTTATCTGGTGCTGAGAAAAATCACGCATCGGCGTTGATCGGAGACCTCCTAATATGAACCGAATCACGCTTACCGCTATCGTTGCGCTTGGCGCATTGTTCGTCATAGCGACATTCACTCCCTGGTTCATTGGAGAAGAGCGCGGGAGCCAAACGGCTTCGCGCATAGAGAGCGGCTATCCACTAAACTTTCCCGACGACTTCGCCTGGGGTGTCGCGGTTGCGGCGCAACATGTGGAGCACCAGCAGCCCAGCGACTGGACTGCTTTCGAGCGACGCGTCATCGCTGAGGGAAAAACCGGCACAGGCGATCGGCCAGGCCAAGCCAAACCGGGCCACATTCGTGACCTGGATCAGGTTTCCGAAGAAGTACGGCGTAAAAAGGTCGACTTCGATACGCGCTACGCCAATGATTTTGCCGCTTTGGCAGATCTCGGACTGAACAGTTACCGCTTTAGCCTGGCATGGTCGCGACTGTTCCCGCGCGCGGAGATGACTGAGCCTGATCCTGCGGGGGTCGCGTTTTACAGGGATGTCATTGCCGCCGCCAAAGCCAATGGACTCACGCCCCACGTATCGCTCTTCCACTTTTCAACACCCGAATGGTTCTGGGAAGAACACTACGGCAAGCGTGGCTGGGAGCGAAGCGACGCGCTCGAGCACTGGAATCGTTACGTGAGCGCCGTCTCTTCGCTCTTGGGCCCTGAAATCGATTTCTGGTGTACGCTGAATGAGCCCATGGTGTACGTGCTTTGGGGCTACATTGAAGGAGTTTTTCCACCGCTTGAGCAACGGGCCGGCCCCATCGACGTCGCACCCGTGGTCACACAACTCCTGAAAGCGCACGCCGATGCCTATCGAATTCTTCACCGGGACGCTGCGGCGCGGGGCCAATCAATTTCTGTCGGACTGACCCAGCATACCCGCGCCTTCGAACCTTGGCGGAATTGGCACCCCTTGGATCGGCTCGCTGCTGGTTTTGTTCAGCAGGCCTTTATCTGGGATGTCTTTGATGCCATAGAGACTGGCACCTACTCGATGACAGACACCGAGTTCTCGGCTGAGATCGAGGGTCTCGCCGGGACTCAGGATTACGTGGGCATCAACTACTACGGCCGCTTTTACGTGCAAATGGATATCGATGCCATGGCCGCAGGTCCGGTGACCCACACCCATGATCCGGACGATCCCGATGAGCTGATCAGTGATCTTGGCTGGGCCCTCTACCCCATCGGATTCAGTCACATTCTTGATGAAGCGTGGCAACGATACGGCAAACCCATTCAGATATTGGAGAATGGGATCGCTGACGCGTCTCAGCCCGACACGCTGAGACAAACCTTTCTGGTGAGTCACCTGAGAGAGGTTTGGTACGCAATGAACGTGTTGGGTGTCGATATCGACGGGTACTTTCACTGGTCTCACCTAGACAATTTTGAGTGGGCAGAAGGTTTTGGGCCTCGCTTCGGGATATTCGCTGTCGACTACGACAACGATTTTGCGCGAACGGCGCGGCACAGCGCAGCGATCTATGCCGAAATCATCCAGGACGGCATCAGCGAAGATCTGTGGGAGAAGACTCGGGGGCCTTTCTGAGGCCAAGTGGCCGCCTTGTGTCATGACATTGGGAACTGTGAGGTCAGTGCCCGCGCAGTGCCTCACCCCACCGGCGCTCCAACGGCAGACCCGCGTGGAGAAGCAGACAGCGCCAAAGAAAAAAAACACTGTTGACTGTTTTTAGCGTCAGCGTTACCTTGCGCGGAGTTTTTGGGTCATAAGAATCAGGCCGCGTCGTATGCCCGGTATCGCGTACTGTGATGTCAGCCCGGCCGGGGAAACAACCTTTATCAAGACATCCAAGGAGACTGATCGTGTCCATTCCAAAGGAAACTCTGTCGCGCGTTTACCGCACAATGAAAACAATTCGCGAATTTGAGGAACGCGTCAACGCCGAAATCATGAACGGACAGATTCCCGGCTTCACCCACCTCTACACCGGACAGGAGGCCAATGCGGTCGGCGTGTGTGCTCACTTGGATGAGAGCGACACCATCATCTCTACCCACCGGGGCCACGGCCACTGTATCGCTAAGGGCGCCGACGTCTCGGGCATGATGAAAGAACTGTTCGGCTCATCAGAAGGCCTTTGCAAAGGAAAAGGCGGCTCCATGCATGTGGCAGATATCGACAAGGGCATCCTCGGCGCCAACGGCATTGTCGCGGGCGGTCCACCCATTTCCGTCGGCTCCGCATTGGCCGCCAAAATTCGCAAGAACGGCAAGGTTGCCGTCTCGTTCTCGGGAGACGGGTCAGTCAACCAGGGCACCTGCTTCGAGGCTATGAATATGGCCGTCGTATTGCAGGCACCCGCGATCTTCGTAATCGAGAATAACTATTACTCGGAACATACTTCAATCAACTATGCGGTGGGCTGTGACGACCTCAAGGCGCGCACCGAAGCTTTTGGATTCCCCGTCTTTGTTGCCGACGGCGCCGATTTCTTCGCCGTCTATGAAGCGGCAGGTAAAGCCATCGCTCACGCTCGCGCAGGCAATGGCCCTGCAGGTATTTTTGCGGAGCAAGGTCGTTATCACGGCCACTTCGTGGGTGATCCACAAGCTTACCGTGCCGAGGGAGAGCTCGAGGATCTGAGAGAAAACCACTGCCCGCTGAAAAACTTCCGCAAGAGAATGGCCGAGACGGGTGAGCTCTCTGAGGCTGAGCTCGACGCGATCGATGCCGAGGTGCTGGCAGAAATCGATCAATCTGTGACAGACGCCAAGGCGGCCGCACGACCGACCGCTGAGCAAGTCACGGAAGACGTTTACATTCAATACACCGCTACGGCCTGAGGGGGAATCGCCATGCCTGAGAAAACGATGCGCGATGCGATCAATGAGGCCCTGCACCAAGCAATGGAGCAGGACGAATCGGTTTTTGTTATTGGAGAGGACGTCGCAGGCTGTAACGGAAGTGCCGGTGACGTGGGCTCGGTAGGCGGCGTTTTTGGCGTCACCAGTGGTATTTATCACCGCTGGCCCGATCGCTGCATTGATACGCCTATCTCGGAATCCGCCATTGTGGGCGCTGCCGCGGGGGCTGCTTTAGTGGGCATGCGCCCGGTCGCCGAAATCATGTTTGCTGACTTTATTGGCGTGTGCATGGACCAAATCGTCAATCAGATGGCGAAATTCCGATACATGTTCGGTGGAAAAAGCCGATGTCCCGCTGTTATTCGTTTCTCCGCCGGCGGCGGCTTTAGCGCGGCGGGACAACATAGCCAGGCGATGTATCAGGTCATGACCTCGTTCCCTGGACTAAAGGTAGTTGTACCGTCAAACGCCTACGATGCCAAAGGGTTGATGTTGTCAGCGATTCAGGACGACGATCCTGTCTTATTCTTCGAGCCGAAGATTCTGTATCAGGAAACAGCGGAAGTACCCGATGAGATGTACACGATTCCCTTTGGACAGGCCAATTTTGTCCGCGAGGGCGATGACGTCACGGTGGTGGCCTTCGGACAGATGGTCCCGAAAGCCGCGGCAGTGATCGACGCTCTGGCCGAAGAAGGTATCAGCTGCGACCTGATTGATCCGCGAACAACATCGCCGCTGGATGAGGCCGCTATCCTCGAATCTGTCGAAGCCACGGGTCGACTTGTGGTTGTCGACGAGGCACCTCCGCGATGCGGACTGACTGC
>Ga0255784_10000974_pt1 | contig 23382 bp, 11 predicted proteins | sample 101ome_14_FD_179982 | JGI IMG/M metagenome (GOLD analysis project Ga0255784, IMG submission 179982) | Coastal salt marsh microbial communities from the Groves Creek Marsh, Skidaway Island, Georgia - 101403AT metaG (version 2) | ecosystem: Environmental > Aquatic > Marine > Intertidal zone >...
TCGAGCCTCCTCCTCCGCCGCCGTCGACGACGTCGTCCGCGCGCCGTTGACCGAGTCGGCTCGCCGGCGGTGTCTTTCTCGCAGCCGTCGTCGTCGTCGCCGCCGCACCGTCGCGAGCACCACGGCGCGCGCGCGCGGGCGTGGATAACCCATCGTCATCCATCGTCAATCGCTCGACGACGACGTCGTCGACGTCACGGCGGCGTCACGGCGCGGTGTGCGTCACCGTCGAGCGCGGCATTGCGCCGTTGGGACCGCCGGCGCCGGCTCTTTGACCCCTTTCACTTCTGACGGTTCACGACTCATAATAGAGGGTCAGTGGCGAGTCATAACTCATGCAAACAGACAACCTAGGGTTTGGCACGCACTAACCTAGGGTTTTGCCCGGCGACGTTTCACCCCACCGAACCCGGGCCGATGCTCGACACATCGCGCCGACGACGGGTAGACGCCGCCGACGACGGATAGACGACGACGAGGGACAGACGCGGCGCGGAAGCCCCGAAGCGAAGCTTGATTTTCGTCTCTGCCGAGATGTTGGGCGCGTGGACGCGCGGACGGTCCGACGCGGAACAAAAAGCGATCGTCGCCGTGGCGGCCGGCACGACGCTGGCGCTGGTGGCGATGCGACAGCGCGCGATACGCTCGGCGATCGCGTCGATGCTCACGGTGCGTGCGATGACGAGCGATTGATGGTTTGTGGCGCGCTTTCGCGGGGTGCGGGCGAAAAGGGACGGGCTCGACCGCGCGTCGCGCGCGATGGGGTGGGGGTACCGGACGCGAACGCGCGCGCGTTCTTCCGCGACGTTCTAAAGCGGACGCGACGCGTCGGGCGGGACGCGTCGGCGACTTTGGCGGCGGGAGGGGGTGGTTTTTCTTCAAACGGTGTTCGCGGGAGCGATGGAACGGGCGTTCGCGACCCACGCGCGGGTTTCGGCGCCCGGGGCGGGGTCGCGTTGACGCGTCGAGCGACGACTGACGGGGTATTCTTCTCGCGTTTACTTTATTCCGCGAGCGCAGGGCGCGGCGTCTTTGGTCGGATCTAATGAAGCGCCGGCGGCGAACAGAGCCGCTGAGAAAGAGGAGGCACAGATTGCGATGATGCGCCAGATGCAACAGCAGATGCAGGCGATGCAGCAGCAGCAGCAGCAGCAACAAGGCGACGAGGAGGAGGAACTCAGCGCCCTGGAGAGGTTTTGCACCGACGTCACCGACGAAGCGCGTAGAGGGTTGCTCGACCCGCTCGTCGGTCGCGAGGAAGAAGTTCGACGATTGATTCACATTCTTTGCCGTAGAACGAAGAACAACCCGGTTTTGCTCGGTCAATCCGGTGTGGGTAAGACAGCCATCGTGGAGGGTTTGGCGCAACGCATCGTCGCGGATGACGTTCCGCACGCGCTCAGAGGAGCCAAGCTTCTCGAGGTGGATCTCGGTGCCGTCGGCGCGGGATGTCAAATGCCGGGTGAGTTTGAAGAACGCCTCACCATCATCGTGCAAGAAGTTGTCGACGCGACGGCCAAGGGTCCTGTTGTGCTCTTTATCGATGACATTCACAACTTGTGCCCGGCGCCGCCGATGAACAACAACGGCGCTGCGATTCTCAAGCCGGCTCTCGGACGCGGTTTGCTCCGATGCGTCGGCGCGACTTCCGCGGACAAATTCAAGAAGACGATTGAACAGGACGCCGCTCTCGAGCGCCGATTCCAACAGGTTCCGGTCGAGGAACCATCCGTCGACGAGACGGTGTCCATCTTGCGCGGTCTGAGACCGAGATACGAGCAGCACCACAACATTGCCATCAGCGAAGGCGCGGTGCTCGCGGCGGCGCAGCTCTCCGCGCGTTACGTCTCTGGTCGCCAACTTCCGGACAAGGCGATCGACTTGCTCGACGAAGCCGCGGCGGCAGTTCGCATGACGAAAACGAGCAAGCCGGACGGTCTCGACATGGCTGATCGTAAGATTGCTCAGCTCATGAAGGAAAAGGACCAGTTGTTGCGCAAGAATGCCGGCGAACTCGCCAAGGCGGGTACGTCGAACATTGCGGCGGCGGAGCTCCAAAAGATTGCCGCCGCTCTCTCCGTAGAGAAGAAGGCGCGCAAGGAATTGCAGCAAAAGTACGAAGTCGAACGCCGCGTGCACGACGAATATCGCCGTGCGTTTGCAAACAACTCGTTCATTAAGCGCAAGGTTGAAAACGCCAAGATGAAGATCGAGCAGGCTTCCAACGCTGATGCGGGTTCTGTCCTGGCCGCAGAGCTCACCCGCGCGCAAGACGAGTTGTCCAAGTTGGAACAACAAGTTCGCGTCACGCAGGATGAGCTCACCGCTGCCGAGGCTGCCGTGCTCGAACTCAAGGATGGCGGTACTCTCATGCGCGAGGAAGTGACTGATAGCGACGTCGCTTCCGTCGTGAGCCGCTGGACAGGTGTTCCGGTTGCTAAGCTCGTGTCTAGCGAAAAGGCGAAGCTTTTGCAACTCGAAGCGGAGCTTCATCAGCGGGTTATCGGTCAAGAGGCTGCCGTTACGTCTGTCGCCGAAGCGGTGCAGCGTTCCCGAGCGGATCTCGCCGATCCGAACGGACCGGTGGCTTCCTTCATGTTCCTCGGCCCGACCGGTGTCGGTAAGACTGAGCTCGCCAAGGCGTTGGCGAACTACCTCTTCAACTCTGACACTGCGCTCGTGCGTCTCGACATGAGCGAGTACATGGAGAAGCACTCTGTCGCTCGCTTGATTGGCGCACCGCCGGGCTACGTCGGCTACGACGAGGGTGGTATGTTGACGGATGCGGTGCGCCAAAAGCCGTACTCTGTCGTTTTGTTTGACGAAATCGAAAAGGCGCACGTGGACGTCTTCAACGTGCTCTTGCAGCTTCTCGATGAAGGTCACGTCACTGATACGCAAGGACGCAACGTTTCTTTCCGCAACTGCTTGATCATCATGACGTCCAACTTGGGCTCTGACGAGATTTCTTACGCCAACAAACGCCGCAACAAGGGCAACGTCAAGGACGCCGTCATGCAGCACGTGCGCTCGCACTTCCGCCCCGAGTTTGTGAACCGTATCGACGAGTTTATCGTGTTTGAACCGCTCACGCACGCTCAAATTGAAGAGATTGTGCAGCTGCAAACCAAAAAGCTTTCGAAGCGCATCGACAGCCAGCGCATGAACTTGTCTCTCGACCGCAGCGCCATCGAACACTTGGCCAGACAAGGTTACGATCCGGCATACGGTGCCCGTCCGGTTCGCCGCGCCATCCAGCGCGAACTCATTCAACCACTCGCGAACGCCATGCTTCGCGGTGTTTTCAACGAGGATGACACCATTCTCGTCACGGCGGATCGGGAAGGCATTTGCTTGTCCAACGGACCGAAGATTGTTCGCGAGCACTTCGACGTGCACGCCGCTGACTCTGAAGATGAAAAATATTAGGCTAATACGCATAAATATTGTTGTTTGATTCATTCCCATTACAAAATTCACCGCGTCGTTGAACGCTCACGCGCGCACTGGCTCTCGTCGTCTCGTCGGCGAAATCAGCCGCGTCTCAATCGCTCAGTCGCGATCTGAGAGACGCGGCGTCACTAAAACCTCAACGTTCCGACTCGTGCGCGCGTATGAACTCGACGACGCGAGCGCATGTGTAAAGTTGTAAATTTCAATCCCAGAGAGCGTTGATTTACGCATCTCGAAAAAGCTTAGAGCTCAGACTTGTCGGAAGCCTTGATGAGGTCACCGAGGAGCTTGTTCGCTCTGTTGATGACCGCTTGACGCTTCTTCCAAGCTTGAGTCTTGGCGTTGAATTCTTTGGTGGCCGTCTTCATCTCAGCCTTGATCGAGTTGAGCTCCTCCGTCTTCGTCTTGAGTTCAGCCTTGAGTTCAGCCTTGCTCTTGCCATCCATCTTTTTCAAGAAGTCAATCTCATTCTTCGCGCAGCCCTTCTTCGTGACGGCATCGCACAGCGGCTTATCCAAAGTCTTCGAAACGAACGACTTCAACGAGTCGTAATCCCGGCCACCTTGGTAATCCTTACCCTTCTTATCGCCGGCGTTGTAATATTTGATGGTCGGGTAGCCTTGCACGCCAACCTTGTTGCACGTACCGGAGCCTTCGGCGGTGCAATCGACGTCAACAATCATGACGCTCGCGCTATCCTTGTATTCGCTACCGAGTCGATCCCACGCAGGTTTCATCGACTTACAGTGGCCTCACCTGCGGTGTCCATCGCGCATTTCAGTGTCTAAAAGTCAGTCTCTCGCTCGCGTCGTCGGCGTCGCGAATTGATGTTGATCACGTCGAATCAACTGAATGACAAAAAGCAACGCGATGCGGCGCGACAGTTCACGCGCGCGCGCGCGAACGCACGAACGCACCAAGGAGCTAAAAACTTGACGAACGCGTGCTTCCCGCTGCCGAGCACGGCGCTGTCGAACGTCTTATCCGTCGCGAGGAAGGCGGACGCATCGGCGGAACCGATCGCGAGCGCGAAAACGGCGAGCAAAGCTGCGACACAGCGTCGAACGGACGCCATGATTGGTTTCGCACGCGTCGTGTGGAGAGACAGGAGGAGTTCCCGGTGTCGCGCGGTTTTTCGCGTGCGGGTCACGGGGTCTGTTTCTTCGGCGGTGCGCACGAAAGTGAAGTTTGGTAATCTGGATTGGATCGGTTCGCATCTTGTTTTTGGTGTTTAGCTCACTCGCTCGCGCGAGCGCGTGTATCAAGCATGAAATGGAATGTAATCTAATGGTGACTAAAAGCTATCGCTACGTGATGATTATGAGGGCTAAGAATTGGCGAGAAGTACACTCGCCCGCGTGGATAGATGGGTGGAAGCGCACGCAGACGACGGCACAGACTAAGCGACGGCTTCGAGGCCGACGACTCGTTCTCGAAAGGTAATGGACGAGACGTCGTGGTTTTGCATCGAACGCCCCGTGGACGCGGTGAACCCGATCCAAGCGCGCCCGTTGTCTAAATCCATGAATGCGGCGATGTTGATAGGCACGGTGAGCACGGGTACGGCGAGATTGTCGACGAAGACTTTGAGCGTGCCCAAGCCGTGCTTGTAATCGCGCATCAAATCGAGCAAATACGCAGAGCTTTTAAAGCTCTTGTGCATCGCGTCTTCGGGAACGAATACCGGGTTGTACACGATTCGTACGTAGTGTCGCTCCCCGTCCGACAAGTTGGGGACGTCGACGCTCGCGCCGATCGACGTCGCGTGCGTGGACAACGCCGGCGCCTTTGGTCCTCTCGTCATAACCGCCACGTGGTTGTGATACGGATCCCGCGCATCGGCGTCGTGATACGTATCAAACTCTACCGCGATGCAGTTGCGCAATCCACCGTATCCGAGCTGTCCACCGCCTCCACCCATCGCCTTTTCCGCGTTGTTTTGAATCACAAACGCAAACCCGTCGCCTCCGCGTCTCGAACACGTATCGCTCGCGTGATCCACCCCGTTGCACGGCACCTCCACCGTCGGATCGTTCGTGATGCGAAACGCGAAATCAGACACAAATCCACCGACAACGAGTTGTTTCTCCCTCGCGAACGACGACCCGGTGGCGTGCGCGCTCGACGGCGTGATTCTCAACGAGTATATTTCAGCCGTTTCATCCGCGAGCACGACGCTCGCGACGCCGTTGTACACCATCTCCGCATCCGTCGGACCGGTGAAGTTGCGCACGGCGAAGTCACCGAGCGCGCGCCGAGGCGCGGCGAGCGCCAGAACGGCGGCGAAGACGATGACGAACGCGCGTCGGGGCGTCATCGTGTGCCGTAACGGCCGCGGCCTCGATTGTAGTCAAACGTCACACGTCGGCCGCCGCCGCCAGCGCGTCATGCGCGGCGAGGATGACGAAGATGCGGTGGAGCTCGCGGTGGAGCTCGACCGATTACTCGCCCGTCGCGACGCGGAAACCGGGGCGTTGGCGACGGAGACGCTCGAGTTTGTCGGCGCAGTGTCGCCAGAGTTTCTCTTTGGAAGGGCGAAAGAGACGGCGCCGGTGAACGAATCGATCGCGGCGCCGGGATCGTTTTACGCGTGTCAAGGGGCGATCGCGATGACGATGGAGTGCGTCGGGGCGGTGTATCGAGCGTCGGCGGAGGCTATGCGGCGACGGAGGAGAGAGAGGGAGAGTTCGGGTGGGGCGTGTTCGACGAGCGAGACATCGTTCGACGCGACGAAGACGACGTTGTGTGTGAATGGCGATCACGGCACGGCGTGGAACGAACGGAAGCGTAATCTGATGGAGGTTTTTAATTCCGATGCGGTTTCCGAACGGGAACGCCGGATGGCGGTGATGGATGAATTAGCGTTTGCGCGCGTCGTGCAGAGCCGATGGCCAAAGGCGCCGAGCGCCTGGGCGCATCGACGATGGGTATTAAATCAATACGAGTCTCGAAAGGGTGAGCGAAACGCAAAGGACACGAAGGAAGCGTTTGAAAACGAGTTGGCGGCGTGTGACGCGGCCATTCTCAAGAAACGGATGAATTACGTGGCTTGGTCGCATAGAGCGTGGGCGTTGACGCTTCTGGATGAAGACGATTTCGCGACACTCGATGACGAACTTCGTGCGAGCGGAGCGCGCATCAAACGTAACGTGAGCGATTACTGCGAGTTGCATTATCGCACTCGTTTGATGGCGCGGTTCGCCGCCAGAGCGAAATCGGCTGAGTACATTACTGCAATCAAGTCTGACGTCGCATTCGTGCGGGAACTCATCGAAACGCACCCAGGGAGAGAGTCACTGTGGTCGTATCTCAGGTTTCTTTACGTCCAACTCATCGCACAAAACACTGAATCAGAGAACACGCTGGATGACGAAGCGCTGCGTTTCGTCGACAAAGTATCGGGCAAAGATGGGGCCGCGACTCTCGATCCTTCGTGGGCGGAAAACTCGATGGCGACGCAGCGGCGGCTCGGTGGCGCGTTCTTGTCTTGGGTGCGCATAGTGCTCGCGAGAAGACAAGGCGATTCGTGCTCACCTTCATTCGTGCGTTTAACGGACGGTTTCACGATTGATAAGTGGTAGAGGTGTTGTAACTTTACGTACGGTAGTAGACTAGCAGACCTTCACAACGCGCCGCGAAAGATGGCGAGCTCAAAAACGCTCGTCCTCATGGGTCGGCATCCCACGCCCGGAAAGTGCAAGACGCGCCTCGCGAAAGCGATCGGGTCCGACGCGCGCGCGGCGCGGATATACGAGACGCTCGTGCGCATCGTGCTGGAGCGAGTGCGCGAGCCTTTCATGACGAGAGTTGGTTACGACTTCAAGTTTTCGTGCGCCGCGCTCGAAGACGTCGAACCGTGCGCCGCGTTGTTTCGACCGGGTGGGAGATGGGACGTGCTCGACAGCGGAACGCCGCGCGCGCCGCGAGTCGAGGCGCAGGTCCAAGTCGCTAATTTGGGCGAACGAATCGTCCGCGCGCTCTTCAGCGAACGTGGAGAGACGACGGTAAACACGCGCGGCGAGGAACGAATGTGTTGCGTGGCGGGCACCGACATTCCGGGATTCGGAGCGAAGCACGTGGAAGAGGCGTTCAGTATTCTCGCGAATGGACCCTTCGACGTAGTTTTTGGTCCGTGTGATGACGGAGGTTTTTACTGCGTCGCCGCGCGCTCGGGCGCCAATGTCGAGGACAAACTGGAAGTAGCTTTCGATGGGGTGCCGTGGAGTTCGGAGCGCACGTTGCGAGAATGCGTAGAGAGGTGCGAAAACGTTGGTTTACGCGTCGACGCAACATCGCTTCCGGAGCTAATTGATGTGGATGAGCTTGATGATCTTCGCCGAGTGTTGGACGACATGGCTGGCGAGGTGTCGAGCTCGATCGCCGCGCTTTGCAGAGAGATACGAAACATCGTGGATGTGAGTAGGTAAATGCCGGTACGACAACGATTGAAGACAATAGCAAGTTAGCCGTAGCTTAGCCAAATAGAGAATGTTAAAGCGTTGAATTACACTGTGAACCGTAAACGATTGAAGTCAGATCGTTACGTTCCTGAAGACAAGGTGTGCGATGAGTCTATAAAAACTTACTTGGCGAACGCGTCGACGGCTTCGCGAAGAAGCTTTGGTTTGTACCCAATGACCTCGTCGACTTCGCGACCATTCTTAAAGAATTTGAAAGTGGGCATTGCTTCGATGCCAAGCTCCTTGGACAACGGCGCCAAATCGGCCAACGCGGTGTCGAACTTGGCAAACACCACGCCGGGGTACTCGTCGATGAGTTTGTCGACTTGCGGGGCAATTTGTCGGCACTTTCCGCACCAGCTCGCCATGAAGTCCACCACCACCGGCTTCGGTCCAGCAATCAAGGACTCAAATTCGGCGCGGGACGAAATCGGCGTCAACTTGGCTGCGAAATCGGCCGACGCCGACGCCGACGCTCCAGAGGCCACCGCACCGGCGTTTTCTTCAAAGTACGACTTCGAACCTTCCGGAGTTCCAACCATGGTCGGCGCGCCCGGGGTCCAGCCGGCTGGGCACACTTCGCCGTGTTCGGCGGTGTACTGAAACGCCTTGACAAGTCGCAACGTTTCATCGACAGATCTTCCAACTGGAAGGTTGTTCACAGTGATTTGCTGCACTGTGCCTTCGTCATCGATAATGAAGAGACCTCTGAGAGCGATGCCGCCGTCTTCCAACAGCACGCCGTATTTGGCTGAGATTTCTTTCGTTCGATCGGCGACAATCGGGATGCGCATCGAACCCAAACCGCCAGACTCTCTCTCCATCATCGTCCAGGCGAGGTGACTATACTCGCTATCGGTGGAAACCGCGATTAACTGTGTGTTCAACGCCTCAAACTCCGCAGCCCGATCGTTGAACGCGGTGATTTCCGTCGGACAAACAAAGGTGAAATCCAGCGGATAGAAGAAGAGCACGACGTACTTGCCGTGGTAATCGCTCAGCTTGACCCTTCCGAGTTCGCCGTCGACGCACGCCGGGGAGTCAAACTGCGGAGCCTTCTGGCCAACTTTAACCTCGGACGGTGGGTATTGCACCCGCGTCGCGTCGGACGCGAACGCGCGCGCGAGACGAACGTGTCGGCATCTCTCAACAGACGTCATCTTGAGCGTCAACGTCGACGCGAACGTCGGCTGCGACGCGACGAACGGAGAGGACGCGGCGGCGGAGCGCATCGCGCGCGATGCGACTTGTCGAGCGGTTCGACCGAACATTGTTTCCAGACGTTGCGGCGCGTGCGAGGCTGCGTGTGAAGCGCGATGGAGCAGAGTTGTAACTACCTTGGCCAGAAAGCAAGGGGGGGGCTGCGCTCTTGTGTGAATGAATCCTCAGACGTTTGATTATTAAAACGCTGTTTTGTTTTTGTTTTCGCTAAATGGGTAATGCTGGGTGATGGCTACCGGTACCGCTAATGGAGTGTCGGTGCTTAACGCGCCGGGGTGGCGGAGCTGCCGTAGCCAGCGCCGTTGAGCCACGGGTAGAGTTCGGTGCGCTTTTGCTCGAAGGCGGAAATGGCGTCATCTTGTTGCATGGTGAGACCAATGTCATCGAGACCGTTGATTAGGCAGTGCTTGCGGAAAGAATCGACTTCGAACGGAATCTTTTCGCCGTTCGCTCTGATGATGACTTGGTTCGGGAGATCAATCTCGAGCTCTTGCTTGGCGTTGGCATCAGCCATGAGCGTATTGACAGTCGGTTCATCGAGAACGATGGGCAACATGGCGTTCTTGAAGCAGTTGTTGAAGAAGATGTCGGCGAAAGCGGTGGAGATGATACACTTGATGCCGAAATCGTTAATGGCCCACGGGGCGTGTTCGCGGGAGGAACCGCAGCCAAAGTTGTTACCGGCGACCAAGATGGACGCCTTGCGGTACGGCTCTTGGTTCAAGACAAAGTCCGGACGTTCCTTGCCTTGCTCGTCGTAACGCATTTCGTAAAACGCAGAGACGCCGAGACCGGTCCTCTTGATGGTCTTCAAAAATTGCTTCGGGATAATCATATCCGTGTCAATGTTTTGGAGTTCCATCGCCGCGGCGACACCCTTGAGCGTGGTGAACTTGGCCATGCCGCCCGCGCCAGAGTTCGCGACATCCTTCTTCGCCGGCGCCGGGCTGACAACCAACGCGTCGGAGAGGAAGTCCTTGCTTTCAAGCTTACCCGGGGCGTCGGCACCAGTCAAGCCAGCACCGGATCCGAGGGTACGGACATCTGTGAGCTTACCCGTGATGGCAGCCGCGGCAGCCATAGCCGGGGACACCAAGTGGGTGCGACCGCCGTTACCTTGGCGGCCCTCAAAGTTGCGGTTCGAGGTGGATGCGCAGCGTTCGCCCGGCAAAAGCTTGTCCGGGTTCATCGCGAGGCACATCGAGCAGCCCGGTTCACGCCAGTCGAAGCCGGCTTCCTTGAGGATGACGTCCAAACCTTCCGCTTCCGCTTGCTCCTTGACGATGCCAGAACCCGGAACGACCATGGCATACACGCCGTCGGCAACCTTCTTACCCTTGGCGACCGCCGCGACAGCGCGGACGTCTTCGATGCGGCCGTTGGTGCAAGAACCGACAAAGACCTTGTCAACCTTGACGTCGGACATCTTGGTGCCCGGGGTGAGGCCCATGTAGTCGAGAGCGCGTTGCATAGACTTGCCGCGCGCTTCGTCGAAATCCGCCGGGTTGGGCACGACACCAGAGATACCGACGACGTCTTGCGGGGACGTACCCCAGGTCACGGTCGGCTCGATATCAGATGCCGGGATGACGATTTCGCGGTCGTACTTGGAGTCAGCATCAGAAGCGAGAGACCTCCAGTATTCGACGGCGCGATCCCAGGTTTCGCCGCGCGGGGACATCGGACGGCCCTTCAAGTATTCAAAGGTAACTTCATCCGGGGCAATCATACCCGCGCGAGCGCCAGCCTCGATCGCCATGTTACAGATGGACATGCGCGCTTCCATGGACAACCCGCGAATGGCTTCGCCGGCGAATTCAATCACGGAACCGTTACCGCCCGCGGTGCCGATGACGCCGATGATGTGCAAGATGATATCCTTGCTCGTCACCCCATCGCCAAGCTTACCGTCAATGGTGATGCGCATGTTCTTCGACGGCTTTTGCAGCAACGTTTGTGTCGCGAGCACGTGTTCAACCTCGGAGGTACCGATACCGAACGCAAGCGCACCGAAGGCCCCGTGCGTCGCCGTGTGCGAGTCCCCGCACACCACCGTCGTCCCCGGCAGCGTAAACCCTTGCTCCGGGCCGATAATGTGCACGATACCTTGGCGCTTATCATCCATGCCAAAATACGTCACCCCGAAATCCTTCACATTCTCCTCGAGCGTCAACACTTGCACCCGAGAATCCATCTCTTGGATAAACGTCTCCACGCTCTCAAACCCGCTTCGGTCGCTCGTCGGCACGTTATGGTCCACCGTCGCCAGCGTGTTATCCGGTCGTCGCACCGACCGTCCCGCCGTTCGCAACCCTTCAAACGCTTGCGGCGACGTCACCTCGTGAATCATGTGTCGGTCAATGTACAGCAACAGCGTTCCGTCATCTTGCGTGCGCACCTTGTGGTCTTCGATGATTTTATCGTACATCGTCCTCCCGGCGTTCGCGATCGTCGCCTTACGCGCCGCGCTTCGCGTTTGCGTCACCGGGCGTCCCGCGCGTCGACGCGTCACCGCGTTCGTCTGCACCACCGGCGTCTTCACGCGCATCGTCGTCGCCATCGTCGTCGGTTAGCGTCCGTTTCCGTCAGCGGCGGCGTCTTCTGACCTCTGGCGCGTCTCGACCATCGTCCACGAAAACCCCAACGCGCGGCGCTGTACCCACCCCCTACCCTTTGAGAAAAAACACTTATCGATCGACCGATCGATCGACCGATCCAACGAAGGGTAAAAATCAGGTTTTAACGTCCACGCCCGAACCTGGAAAACGCGGAACGCGGACGCCTCGCGAGGGAAAGGAGGAAAGAAACGATCGGTTATTTTACCCTTTCAACTAAACCCCCTCGATCGATCGGTCGATCGGTCGGTCGGTCGGTTCGGCGCGGCCGGCGCTATCCGAACGCGTCGTCGAGATCGGAACCGACGGACGGACGGACGGACGGGTCGGGAGAACGCGACGGACGCGGGGCTTCGAAGAAGACGCGTGTCGAGCGAGGAGACGCCGGATCGATCGCGTGTTCGGAAACGGGGAACACATTCGAGCGCGCGTTGGAAGATTATCGATCGACTGCGCCGCGCTGGATTGATTATCGCGCCCTCGAAACGAACGAACATTTTGTGCGGTCGACCCGTCGAATTTCGACGGGGCGTCGCGCGTCGTCGACCGACCCGGCGCGGTGTCGGGAGGGAAAGGCGCGATGATGGCGGAGACGACGACGATGGGGTGCGACGTCGCGCGAGGACGAGGCGGGCGGGTGAAGGCGCGGGTGCGACCGAGCGCGAACGCGAAGCGTAGAGCCGCCTCGAATGTCGACGCCGACGGAGTCTCTTCCGGTGCGTCGCGGCGACGACGCGCGGTGCGCGTGATCGGGGCGAAGATTCGGGAGGATGATGAGCCGGGGGAGGTTGGACGGGCCGTGTTCGAGGATGGGGTGGGCGTCGCGTCGTTTCGCGGGTTTAAGCTCGTGGATGAGGTGACGATCGAGTTGGAATTGCCGGGCGACGCCGGGGCGAAGGAGACGAGGTCTCCGGGTGCGGGTAAGGTTGGTATGGTTGGGTTTGACTCCGCGCCTGGGTTCGCGTCGTTTTCCTGGATGAGTGAAGAGGCGTACGAGGCGTACGAAGATGAACACGAACACGAACACGAGCGCGAGTCTGTCCAGGTGGTGAGCGGTCCGGCGTGGTTGGCAGCCTTGGATAACGAAACAAAGTTGCTGTACGCCGGTATCGCCGCCGCCACCGCCGCGCTCGGCGTGAAGGCTGCAAAGGCGCCGCCACCTGTGCCAAAGATGACGAGTTCGACAGTCAGTACTAAGAAGCAAGCATCGCGACCCAAAAAGTTGAAGAACGAACCCGCGCCGACGCAGAGCAGTGAGCGCAAAAACTTGGATCGCGGTACGCTCGCAAAGGCTGCTGTCGCGGCTGCGACCACCGTGACCCTCGCGGGTATCGCGGCGAGCTCGGGAAGCTTCGATTCCAAATCGCGCGTCATTAAACTTACAAGGGTGGAGTCGAACGCGAACTCAGTGCAAAGACTCGAACGCCTTCGATTGTCGATGATTAGTGAGTTTGAACAACAGATTGAGAAACTCAACGAAGTCCAAAAGTTGAAGAAGGAGGATTTGAAACGTTTGGAAGACAGCTTTTACAAGTACGTCGACGAAACGAAGGCTGCCATGAAATCGGACGGGGACTCGGCCGAAACAGCTAAGGCGCTTGCTAAGATGAGAGCCGAGCACGAGACGCAAATGAAGCAACAGCAAGCTTTGTTCGAGAACCAAGAGGCTTCACTGAGAGCGAGCGTGAAGAAGCTCGAGTCTGCCCTCGGCATTGCCGAGTCTGCACTCAAGGAAGCGCAAGAATCGAACGCCATCATGGCGGATAAGTTTGAAACAGAATTAAAGGCGGCTAGAGGGCTTATCCGCGCGGAACGAGCGCTTGGCAAAAGTGAGGCAAGCAAGTATCGCGCCGCTCGAGATTTGGCCCGTTTGCACGTGTCATCTCTCCGCGCTGACCTCGCTTTGACGACTGTCACGTCTAGAGAGCGCCTTGATTTCCTCGAAAAGCAATTCAAGGAAGTTTGTGCCTCGTACGTGGCACAAATCGTCCGTGAACGCCAAGAGGGAACTTCAACTGCTTCTGAAGCTGAGCTCGTGTCGGCAGTCGCTGAGTTCAAAATCGAATCCGAAGCCGAAATGGATGCCCTCAGGGCGAAGTACGACAACGCTTTACGAAGCGCCTCGGGCGAGCGTCGCGCGCTGAAAGCGCTCATGGACTCGGAGATGAAGAAGGCTGATGGTAGCCGCTCCATCAGCAGCCAACTCGTGGCAAACGAGGCCCAGCTCGCGGCGGCAGAGGTCGCGGCGAGTAAGAAGATGAATGACGCAATCAGAGAGGCGCAAATTTCGTTTGAAGGACGCGTTGCAGACCTTAAGAAGGCTCACCGAGCCGAGATCGAGCGCCTTTCCGCCAACGCGGCGAAGGTGGATGTCGACGCCAAGCTCAAGGCGTTGGAAGCATCGCATCGCGTCGCGCTCACAGCGACCAATGAAGCGCACGCTAAAGCCCTCAAACAAGCTCGCGATGAAGCAAATGCACGGGTTGCGCAAGCAGAAGAGCGTCTGCGACAGAAGATCGCCGAGCTCGACGAAAGTGAAGCGTCGAAGGCGAACATTTTGGCAGAGTTTGATGCGGAGCGAATCAACAGGGCGTCTCAGTTTAGCGACGAGCAAACTTCTTTCCAACAAGAAATCGAGCAGATGAGACGCGAGTCAGATGAAAGTCTGATTCGAGCTATTTCCGAAATTCAGTCAGAGAGCGCCGCCGAAAAAGCAACACTCGAAGCTCTCGTCAACGAACTCAAATCGAGCAAAGCTGCTGACGCGTCGAGATTTGACGCGCAGATGCGAGAAATGAAGCAAAGTTTTGAGGCTCGTATCAAAGAGCTCGAAGAACTTCAATCTTCCGCGGCGAAGAATACGGGTGCTGATTTGTCTGACGATGTAGTGAAGCTTCAAAAGCAACTTGCCGACCGTGACACCGTCGAAAAAGAGCTCCGTCGCCAAGTCGATGAGATGCGCAAGGAACTCGACAAGCTTTCTCGCGGCAAAAACGTCAAGTACACCCTGCCTGAGTCTGTAACGTACAAATTTCAGGGTAGTCCGAAGGAGTCAAAAGAACTCGCCAAGCAACGCGATGCGCTACAGTTGAAGGTGAGTGATCTGGAAGCGCGACTGAAGTCGATGGAACAGTCGAACTCGGAGTACGACGCGAAGATTGCGGAGCTCAAGGCCACCGCGTCGGCGCCGGCTACCACTTCTTCTGCGAGTGTCAACGTGGATGTCAAGATCAACGAAATCGAAGCCGCGAAAGATGCCCAGCTCCGCCAACTGCAGAAGTCATACGAAAAAAAGCTTGCCGACGCACAGGCGCAAACGTCTTCTGGAGTCGACCCTTCCGCAGTTGATGATCTCAAGAAGCAACTTGCGGAACAGGCGTGGCGTCTTCAAGAACAGAAGGTGCGCGCGGAGGAACAACTGGTCGAGGCTGTCGCTGAGTTGCAAGCGATGCGCGATGCTGAGCAAAAGGCTGCTCGATCGAGTGCGGGCGAGCGTCGCGCACTCTACGCGTTGTTGAAGAACGAAGCTCAGAAGCAAGCTGCCGCGGCGCGAGTGGATTACACCGCTGAGGTGGCTGCTAGCGAAGTGCAATCCTCCATGTACTGGGAGAGCAAGTTGAAGGAGCTCGAGGCGATGAAAGATGCTCAAATCTCGCAGCTCACTCAAAATTACGAGCGCGAGTTGCAGTCTTTGGTCGCAAAGCTCTCAGGCGAAAAGAAGGACGTCAAGTACACCCTGCCTGAGTCTGTGACGTACAAATTCAAGGGTAGCCCGAAGGAGTCGAAAGAGCTCGCAATGCAACGCGATGAGCTGCAATCGAAGGTTGAGCGCCTCGAAGCGCAGCTTGCGGAGTCAGCTGCGAACGCAGTGAATGAAAACGGTGCTGACGTCGATGGTCAAGTTGCTGCTTTGAAGAAGCAACTTGAAGAAGCGAAAACGAAAGCGGAGCAGGAAATGATTGCTGCCATTGCGGAAATTCAATCTTCAGCGCAAGCAGAAATGACAGCGCTGAGGACGCTCGTGAAGACTGAATCGGATGAGCAACTCTCGCAGGCTAGGAATTCCTTTACTGAAGAAAAGGAAGCGCTGATCAAGGCACACACGCTTGAAGTGCAGACGCTTCAAAATGCCATCAACACATCAGTTTCGCGCGATGAAACGTTGAAGATGAAAGAAGTCGAAGACGCTTGGAAGCAAAAGTTGGAAAAGGCGGAGACTGACGCGCGTGCTGAAGCCGAACGCAGTACGGCTCAATACAAGGCAACCGTAGCGCGCCTTGAACAGCAAATCAAGGAGGTGACAAGTGGTTACGAGACTACCGTTTCGAAACTGAAGAAGGAGAGTCAACGTAACGCATCTGATACCGAGAGAGACCTCCGAAAACAGTTGGCTGCGGCACAAAAAGAGTTCGAACAGCTCAAGAGTCGCCAAAACACCACCACATCCAACGTCCGCTACTCCATGCCAGAAAGCGTCACCTACAAATTCCAAGGATACGCCATGGAGATGAAGTTTTTAACCAAGCAACGAGACGCTCTCATCGACAAAATTGCTCGCCTCGAGAGACAGTCCAATGACGTTGCGTCTATGGGTAGCGATCAATCGGAATTGGCGCAATTACAAGCCAAGCTCGAGACGACTCGAGCTCAACACGCTGAAGACCTCAAAATCGTGCAAGCGCGCATCGAGTCTGAGAAGGCGGCCGCGGAACGCGAGCTTACTGAAAAACTCCAGAAATCACAACAAGAACTGGACACTCTGCGACAAAAGTACGAAAACGAGCTCTCCAAGGCTGGAAAGGCGACTAGCCGTTCAGGATTCTTGAGTAACTTGTTTGGAGCATCGCGGGACGATGAGTTGAAGTCGTTAGACGACAAGATCCGAACGCAGGAATCGTTGCGCAAGGCGGCTGAAGGCGAGGCCAAGGATGCGCGCGAACGTGAAGCCACTGCCCGTTCGGAAGTTGCGCGCCTCACATCCGAAATCGAACGTACTTCGTCCCAGTCGAGCGAGGAGATCGCTTCGTTGAGAGAGCAGTTGAGTAAGTCGGTGAGCGAGGCCACCACAAGCTTTGCGGCGGCGAGTGATGAATCAGTAAAATCTTACCAACGGCGCATCTCCGAACTCGAGGCGGCTGTCGCCGATAACAACGTCGAGCTCATCCAAGCGATTGCCCGTATCCAGACGGACTCCGAGCAAGAGCTCCGCAACGTCGTCGCTCAACTTCAAGCGGAGGCGCAAAGGGAGCTGACGGCAACTGTCGAACGTCTCAATGCTGAACGCGATGCGGCGGTTGCCAGCGCGGAGAAGAAGTTCTCCGACAGTGTTACGCAATTAGAAAAGGCTTCAGCCGTCAAGGAAACAGAGACGACGTCCGCGGTTGCGCAGTTGCTCAAGGAACTGGCGGAGGCGTCGCAAAAGCTTGAAATCGTTCAAGTGGACACCATCGCGTGGAAGGATCAAGCCACCTCTTATAAGAACAAGGTGGAGAGTCTCCAAGTAGAACGAGTCGAGTTGTTGAGCAAGTTGAAAAATAGCAGAGCCGTGCTCGAGAAGAGCATCGCTGATTCGATCGCCAAGGAGAAAGCTCAAGAGCAGGAAATGGTCCGTGCGGTTGCCCAGGCTATGGCTGAAGCAACTCTATCCTTCAATGCGAAGTTGCAAGAATCGATGAAGGAGACGCAGCAAACGGAACAAAAGCTCGAGTCTTTGCGCGGCCAATTTGAGATGCGTGTGAAAGAGGCGACGAAAGAAGCCAACAAACAACTTTTGCAACGTGAAGCCAAGCTTGAGAAGGAGTTGTCGAAGGCACAAAGGGATTATGCCAGTCAGGCAAAGAAAATGGAGTCGATGGACGAAACGCTTCAAACTCTTCGAGCCGAGTATTCGGCGGCAGAGGCGAAGTGGGCTCGTAACGAGCGATTGATGAAGGCGGACTTCGAGCAACGAGTGAAAGCTGGTGAGGTGACGCTCGCTGAAAAGATAGCATTCTACGAGTCCCGCGTCAAGACTCTCACATCGGAACTCGAGTCGGCGAAGAAAGAGGCAAAAATTGGTTCTAAAGTCGGCTCACAAGTTGTCGTCAAGCGGGCCCTATTTGAATTCAACAAGGACAAGCTGGCGGCGGAAGCGGCTGCTCGAGAAGAGGCTGAACGAGCTCTCGAAGCGGCGAAGGCTGAGATGGATGCGCTTCGCAAGCAGCTAGTTTCGGCTGAACAAGAAGCTGCGGATGCCAAGGCGGCAGCTGAAGAGGCTGCCAAGGAGGCTGCGCGTCCGAGATCCTTTTTTGAGCAACTCTTTGGTGTCCGTAAGCAGAAGACTTCCACCTCATCGGCAACGACATCTACAGTTAGCACTGTCGAAGTAACAAAGGTGTCGTCTATTCAGCAGGAGCTTGACGCCACTGTCGCCACTCTTAACGATTTGAAGAAGACGAAAGTGAAGGAAATTGAGGCGGCAAAGCAAGCTATGAGAACCGAATACGAGGCAAAACTCAAGCAGCTTCAATCCAACGTCAAGCGTCTCGAAACGCAGCTCGCCAACACTGAACAGAATGCGGCGAAGAAGCTCGAAGCTGCGCTTGAAGCTGCAAAGGCGGAAAGAACGCGCATGGAGTCCTCTTTGCGCGCCGAATTGAGCGCCGCGAAGCAGCTCGCTTCAAATGCGAAACTCGCCGCACAACGCGAGTACACTACGGCGTTGCGCAATGCGGAAGCAGCCGCAAAGAAGGCGCTTCGTGAGCAAGCAGACAAAGCTGCAGCCGAGCGAGAGACCTCTGAGAGAGAGCTCCGCGCATCGTCAAAGAAGGCCATCGATAAGCTCAAGAAGAAGATTGCATCGTTTGAGGATATGCTCGATGCGAGAGATCTTGAGATTGAAGCGAAGTTCAACGCTCAGTTTGATAAGCTTGTTCTTGACTTCCGCCGCGAAGTGGAAATCTTGCAGAAGGCATTGCGAGATGCAGAACAGCGGGCCGACAAGGTTATCAGAGGTAGTGAAAGTGGCAAGGCTCGCGAACAGCTTGACACCTTGAGGAAGAACAATGATGAAGAGGTTGAGCGCTTGCGCGCTGCTTACGAGAAAAAGCTTCAAGACGCAATCGCTGCGAAGGAAGCTGCAATCAAGGATAGCCGCAAAGATGCCATGGATATGATTTCCAAGGAAAAGTCCAAGGCTGAAAGCAAACTCAAGAGCTCAATTTCCGAGCGCGAGAGACAACTCGAATCTGACCGAGCCAACCTTGAAAGATCCTTTGAGAAGACAATGTCGGAACGCGACGCTTACAAGAAGGAAATCGCATCCCTCAAGCAAAGCCTCGATGAAGCCAAAAAGCGTCTCAAAGACTTCGTTGATCTTTCCGACGAAGAATTGAAAGTCCTCGAAGAGTCAAAGAAGGTTGCCTCTGAGTTGGACTCCATCAAGTCCAAGTACGCCGAGTCCATGGGCGTCAACGTCACCGAACTCAGTGAAGAGGAGAGCAAAGGATTAACCATCTCTTCCCTTCGCAACATTTTCGTCTCCAAGACTTCCACGAAGTCCAGGAAGACTTCACTGAAGAAGACGAAATCCACAGTCGATTATTTTAAGCAGCTCTTGGAGATGTCCGAAGAGGACCGATCCAAGTAAAATTACAAAGTTTGTCAATAACAGCGCAACGTCAAAGCCAAAAGTCTTAACGGCAAGTTCACTTCCGTCTACGTTCAACTAGAACCACGCCTGCATCTGGCCCAAGTTGTGCACTCTTCTAAGTCACGCACACACGCCCGACACTCCCCAACGCGCTAGCACTCTCCACGACTGGCGCGCGCGGCGACGGCGACAACGATGCCTGGGGTCGACCTCGACACCGTGCGCGTCGTCGCCGGGGCTTCGGGAACCCAACGCGCGCGTTGTTCGCGAGACGTCGTTCAAGCGCTCAGTCTTCCTTTGGGTGCACCCGTGCGCGTGCGCGTCTGGAACAAGTGCGCACGCGAAGGCGCCGATGGCGACGGCGCGCGCGAATGGAGTTACATCGCCTCGCTCGAACCCTGGGACGATCGCGGAGGGCTGTGCGTCGAGGTGGACGCGTTCGCTCTCGAAGCGCCGGCGGCTGGAGCTTTGACGGATTCTTCAACTTTAGACGCGCCGTCGACGGCGCTGGCGGGTGTCATCGAGCGCATGGACGCCAAACCGGTGACATGCGTACGTTTGCGGGTGAGTCACTCGAAGGGCGGGGTCGTCTCGGAGGCGGCGACGCGTAGGGTGCTGTGCGAACGACTGATTCGTCTGGGCGCGCGTATTCGAGCGGGCGCGAGTACGATGACGATTGAACGCTTGGAACCGCGAGTGGACGATGTGAACGTGACGTGGCGGGTGACGCAGAATACGGTGATTGAAGACGTCGGGTGTCGCGCGGGCGAACTGGATTCGAAGACGGAAGCTGAGGAGAGGTCGGCAAAGGCGGAGACTCGCCTGGCGGCTTGTCAGCCAGCGCTCGATGCCCTGAGACAAGCCATCGTTTGGCCTCTGAAATACGCGAACGAGGCTAGGAAATTGGGCGTCAAGTTTCCTCGTGGGTTGTTGCTTCACGGCCCGCCGGGAACGGGGAAGACTGAGGCGGTTCGAGCGGTTGCCGAGGAAGCGGGTGTGCGTGTGTTCTCCGTGAGTAGCGGCGACGTCTTTGGAGCGTATGCGGGTGAGAGTGAGAAACGACTGCGTAAAGTGTTTGAAAACGCGCGGAAGGATGCTTCCAAGGGTAGCGCGAGCATCATTTTGATTGATGAAATTGACGCCATCTGTCCGACGAGGCAGGATGGTAAGGCGCACGAGACGCGTGTCGTGGCGCAACTGCTGACGCTCATGGATGGAGTGGGTGATGCCCATATGGGCGCTGTGCCAGTCATCGCGACGACGAGTCGACCGAACGCGATTGATCCGGCTCTGAGACGCCCGGGTCGATTCGACAGGGAGATTGAAATGTCGCTTCCAAGTTCACTAGAGCGTGTCGATATTCTCAAACTCCACACAAAGTCGCTACCGCTCGCGAGCGACGTCAATTTACAAGACATCGCAAACGACAGCAAAGGTTACAGTGGGGCAGACATAGCAGCCCTTTCTAGAGAGGCGGCGATGTGTGCGATCAAGCGACGGGGCGCCAGCGATACCGAGATGCTCGTCACGACAGATGATTTCCAATCGGCTCGAGGGCGCGTCAGCGCGTCCGTTGTCAGGGGCGTCTCTGTCGATCTGCCTCCCGTTACATGGGACGAAATCGGAGGACTAGACGACGTGAAAAAGCGTTTGCAACAAGCCGTCGAATGGCCACTGCATCATGCCGATGCGTTCGATCGTCTTGGGTTGAGACCACCAAAGGGTATTCTTCTTCACGGCCCTCCGGGATGCGCGAAGACTACCCTCGCCCGCGCCGCAGCCACCGCTTCGGGAGCGACTGTCATCACGCTGTCCGCTGCGGACGTGTTTAGTAAGTATCTAGGAGAAGGTGAGAAAATATTGCGGAGCACTTTCACTAAGGCGAGAAAGTCTGCACCCGCAGTCCTTTTGCTTGACGAAATTGATGGAATGTGCGGCTCGCGCGGTGATGGAGCATCGGACGGAGCCCACGACGTGGCGACGCGATTGCTATCCGTTTTCCTCACGGAAATGGATGGATTGGAAAACGTGCCTTCGTCTGGAGGTGGTGTTCTCGTTGTCGCCACGACAAACCGTCCGCAAAGTTTAGATCCGGCACTCACCCGCCCGGGGAGACTCGATTTAGTTCTCGAGATTCCGCCGCTCAACCTGCAAGGAAGAGCTGAAGCACTGCGCGTGCACACAAAAGATGTATCGCTTGCAGATGACGTCGACATCCAAGCTCTGGCTGCGGCGTGCGATGGATTTAGTGGAGCTGAGCTTCGTCACGTCGTTAAAGAGGCTGCGCTGAGAGCTTTGCGAGAGGACATGAACGCTAATCAAGTCAAGCAGCAGCACTTCATGGATGCCATCAGACCGAAATCGACGTGAAACTGCGCAGCATTCAAAATGGAACATTAAAAGTCGTTGTCGTCGTTACGTATCTACCAGGTACTAGTCAATGAGCGCTGTCGTGTAAGATTCTAGAAAGCTAATCTCTTCAACTCTTCCTTTTCAAATTCATCCGTCTTCACGCCAGCGCACTCGAGATGTTTCAATCTCAGATGGCGCGTGATGCACTCGAAAGCCAGTCTCGTTCGCTCAGGCATGATGGCAACCATTTGTTCCGTCATGATTGAGGGCAACCTGTGGAACCAATGGCAAATCGCGGGTTGATCGATGAACATTTTCAGATAAGATTTCGTGTACTCGTGTAGGTTCGTGTTTGATCGATACACGGTTTCGACTCCTCGACACCCATGCGCGAGCGCGAAAGCCAAGCAGCGGATTCTCGGTTGTTCTTCCCAATGAATGTAATCAAGATTCTCCCGTCGGCGTTTGCGTTTACCCACTACTGGAGCTGCCGCGGCGCGAATCGTGGAGACTCCCATCGGCACGCGTTGCTCGTACAAGTATTGTAACATTTTCAATTGCCCTCCTTTCGCCGCGCGCGCGCAAGTCGCCGCGACGGGGTGAACGCCCATCTCATCCAATCGTTTAATGGCGTCTATGCGACCTTGAAAAGCAGCCTTGTTCACGACGCGGTGGTCAAAAGGGACGCCGTTTTCTATCAACCAGTACACCAACTCGTACCTCTCTTCATCGCAGCAGTGAGCGCACAAATCTGCACCCATAGGACATCCAAACTCTCTCAAAATACACAGTTGCTCAATGCTCATCTCATCGCACCCGTCCTTCACGACGACATTCAGCGTGGTACTGGGATGCCATAAGCGAGACGCGCTCACCGTCGCGTTGGACGTGATGAATCCGAGGACGTCGCGCATGTGCTGAGAAGATCGATAGTAGTGACACCCGATATCGAAAGTAACCTTTGCCCCGAACTCGAGCTCGAGCTCGGTGCGAAGAAGCCGATACACCTCGAGCGTCGTCCCGAGCGCCGCGCACGCTTCGTAATCGACACTTTTGAAAAAGCTTGCCATTCGACGCGGCGGGTATCCGTAATACCCGCCGAGCGGACGATCCATGAGCATATTCGCCCTTCGGCAAAACTCCGCAACCCCAGCCTTGATCAACAAGTTTCGAATCCCGATTTTCACCTTTTCATCCGTCACCTGACTCCACGTAAAATTAATCCTCGCCGCCTCGTCAAACATCCACCTAAAAAACGCCGTCGCCCGCTTTTCCTTCGCGTCCTCCTCTCTGCTCGAGCACCCGCTCTCGTCTCGTCTCGACCGCGGAGCGTACGCGCGCAACGCGAACAACAACCCCTCCCACCGAAACGTCCGTCGTCGTCGCCCGTCCCACGGCGTCACCGTCGCGTCATCCATCTCCTCCAGACACCCCGCCGCGCACGTCCGACAGAAATTCTCGCACGCCGACCGCAATCCGGCGCACGAAAGCCCCAGCGGGCACGTCCGCGCCGGTCCGCGTTCTCGGTTTCCAATCCGTCTCTTCCGCGCCGCTTCCTCCATCGTCCACCGCCGTCGCGCCGTCTCCCCGCCGTGTCTAAACCCCGGCCGCACCGGCGCTCGCGCCCGTCCCACGATACCGCGTCCGTCCA
>Ga0255784_10000978_pt1 | contig 23351 bp, 35 predicted proteins | sample 101ome_14_FD_179982 | JGI IMG/M metagenome (GOLD analysis project Ga0255784, IMG submission 179982) | Coastal salt marsh microbial communities from the Groves Creek Marsh, Skidaway Island, Georgia - 101403AT metaG (version 2) | ecosystem: Environmental > Aquatic > Marine > Intertidal zone >...
TCGTATTATTAGTATTGGTTACAATGGTATGCCCAGTGGTTGGGATAATGAGTGTGAAGTCTGTACACACGTCGATGATGTAGGTAATCCTACCCTTGTAACTAAACCAGAGGTATTACATGCCGAATCTAACGCAATCGCTAAACTAGCACGTTCGCCTGAAAGTGGTGAAGGGGCAACTATTTTTATTACCCACGCACCTTGTATAGATTGTGCTAAACTAATCTATCAATCAGGTATAGCCACTGTGTACTACAAAAATGATTATCGTAGTACACAGGGCATTGAGTTTTTAAAGAAATCTAATATTAAGGTTGTTAAAGTTTAATTATTCATCTCCATAGATTTGTAACACTTCTTTGACTGCTTCATGTCTTTCAATATCTCCTTGTCCGAAGTGGACTATGTCCAAACGTTCTGTATTACTAGATTCTAACAGTTTAGTAAAATCTATTAAACCGTTATCCTTAAGCCTATCTGCTTGTGCTAGATCGCCTGTAACAGCCATCATAGAATTTTCGCCTAGTCTTGTTAGTAACATTTTCATTTGATTAGGTGTTGCGTTTTGCATTTCGTCTGCTAGAATAAAACTATCTTTAAATGTACGTCCACGCATAAATGCAAGTGGAGCAATTTCAATGATACCTTCTTCGATCATGCCTTCTATTTGCCTAGCATCAAAATATTCACGTAGTACATCAAAAATAGGTCTTGTCCAAGGAGCCATTTTTTGTTCTAATGTACCTGGTAAGAAACCTAAATCTTCATCGACCGATACCGCTGGTCTTGTAACAATAATTTTATCAATTTTTCCTTCTTTAAACAATTTTACTGCTACTTGCACAGCCAATAATGTTTTGCCCGTTCCAGCTGGACCGAGGCCAAAGACTATGTCTTTTGATTCGTCCAGTAGTTTTAACACGTAACTTTCTTGATTTTTGTTTCTTGGAATAATTGTAACTGATTGTTTTTTGTTGAATTGATTTATATTTACTACGTTGCTGTAGTTATGGTGTTGCTTGTTAGCAACCTTTCTTTTTGCACCCATTAAGTGTCCTCCTATGAGTATATGGAGTAAGACAGTATGCTTCTTTGATGTAAAGCACTTGCCCTACATTTTTATTTACCATTTGAAGTGACTAGAAAAACTATTTGTTAATGACTTAGAAGCGATAAATAAGTATAGTTAAAAATAGGAACATCAATCAAATGGAAGATATTTATGATCTAGTTAAAAACGCTGAATCAGTATACGAAAGCGATACTGCATTTCAAATCTTAAAAGATTTTGAAAGAGTTATTGATGAAGTTGATTTATATGTTTATAAAAACTGGGAAGATGGCGAATTACTAGATGGTCCAAAAATTGATCGTCATTGGATTACATGTAAGTTTATGTGGCCTAGAGCAAAAATGCCTGATCCAATGGGGGCAAAACGTCTTGTTGATTATGACTGTAAAATAGGCTATGCTAAAACACATATTATTCAACCTAGAAAAATTCGTACACCGGATGATATGCGTCCTAGTACTAAAAAAGGTAAGTTAGATAGAATTCCAATTTGGGTTGTTGAAATACAAATGCCTAAAAAATTAATTGCTGATATCTATACAAGTTATGCAGATGCTAAAGGATTTAATGTAGAACCAGCAGTTGATGCAAATGCAACTGAAACGGCTCCGCAACAAGCAGATATGGCAGCAGCACCAGCACCAGTGACGCCAGCACCAGCACCAGCGCCTGGAGGTGATGCAGCACCAGCAGGAGATATAATCTAATGAGTTTACGCGAAGGTGATTTAAAAAATTTAGTTGATAGTGTTTTTGAAGTAGATTCCTTTGCTTCAAAAATGGGCGACGATAAAAATATTGTAACTTTAAGTTTTAGTGTTCAAGATAAAAAACCTGCAGAAGATTTAGCTAATTTCTTAGAAAAAGGCTATAATTTTATTTTAGATGCAGATAGTACTGCCGGAGAGCAAAGTGACGGCACATATAAAGTGTTTGTTGAATTACAAAGAGAACGTGGTATACACGATAACATTAATGAGATTATCGACGGAGTTTCAAAGTTAGCAAGTATTGATAAATTTAAATTCCGTTATTACAAAGACTTTAGAAGTAAAGATGCAACACTAGAAGAATTCCAAGCAAATATTCCTGAAGATCCAGACAACTACGGCATTCTAGCAGTAGAAAGCAATTTAAATAATTTTAAGAACTTCTTTAATAAGAGCTATGTTGATAGCGTTGATATGTTAGGAGATATTCTTACTATTAAGAAAGCATATGCTGATCCATTAGTATTTGAATTTATAGACTTTAATACTAACAAAAATATATATGATTCTATTGAAGGAACATTTAATTTGATGGAATCTTATCCAGAAATACTCTTTTTGACTAAGTATATTGGCGACTATAATATAAGTAAGTATGGAGATAAACTTATTTTTGAAAATGAAGATAAGGCTCTCGTAGTTAAAAGGATCTAATATATGAGTTTTGAATTTGATTTTACAAAGGAGCATCTAGCCGAAATTATCAGTGATGACGCCGATAACTGGTACGATGCACTATGTGAACTACTACCTAAATATGGTATTACTACAGAACGTAGAGTTGCACACTTTTTAAGTCAGTGCGCTCACGAATCAGCAGGCTTTAAGCGCCTAGAAGAAAATTTAAACTATAGTGCTAAAGCACTTCGTGCAGTATTTGGCCGCTATTTTGGAGATGCTCCAAAAGCAGACGCAGACGAATATGCACGTAACCCAGAAATGATTGCTAACCGTGTTTACAATGACACATATCGCAAATACAAAATGGGTAACACAGAAGAAGGTGACGGATGGAGATTCCGTGGCCGTGGACTAAAACAGTTAACAGGACGTGACAACTATACACGTTTTGGTGCAAGCATTGATATGACCGCAGAAGAAGCAGCAGAATATGTTGCTACACCAGCAGGTGCTATTGAATCAGCTTGTTGGTTTTGGGACACAAACAACCTAAACGATATTGCTGATACAGATGACGTTAAGCGTATGACTAAAAAGATTAATGGCGGAAGCATTGGTCTTGAAGATAGACAAAAACGTTATAAACACGCAATGGAAGTACTAGGTATGGATGCTGAAGACCTTGCACAAGACGACGATGATATTCAAGAAATTTTAGATGATATTGGCGTACTGCGCAAAGGCTGTAAGGGCGAAGGTGTAAAAATTATGCAAGAAGCACTAGGTGTTAGTGCAGATGGCGACTTTGGTCCTGGAACAGAAAGAGCATTAAAAGAATGGCAAGCCGCAAATGGGCTTGTAGCAGACGGCATTGCCGGTCCTGCAACCTTAGGAGAATTATTAAATGATTAAAAAATGGATTACAGACAGACTTAGTGAGCGCACCACACTCGACGGAGCAGTTTTAGTCGGTGCTGGTATTGCGTTTTTAATCTTTAAACCAATCGCTTCGTTAGTAGCATACGCTGCTATTGCATATGGTGCTTGGACTATCTGGAAAAGAGAAAGCTAAATAGTTTACTATGTTTAGTTCAATTAAAATTGCCTTTGTACTTGTTATAATAGGTCTTGCTGGTGGCGGTTATTTGTATGTACAAAAACTACAAAGCGACTTAGAAACAGCTAGAGCAAATGTAGCACGTATGGAAGTTGCTGTGCAAACAAGCGAAGCAAGTTTAAAACTTGTTCAAGAAGAAACAGTAAGACTAGGTGAACTAAACGGTAAACTACAAAATGACTTACAAAAAGCAGAGCAGTACGGAGATGAACTTCGTGCTACTCTACAACGTCATAATTTAACACACTTGGCTACTAAGAAGCCAGGTTTAATTGAACCAAGAATGCAAGGTGCAACGGATGAACTTTGGAAAGACTTGGAGTCTATTACTAGCAATACCCCTACTGGCGAGTTGCAGTCTACTGACTCCGGAACCACAGATACAAGTAGTAACTAATACAGTTAAAACTACAGTACCAATTGTTCCACACCCTAAAGGTGTGCAAATGAACAGGGTAAAAATCTATGTGGTTAACGAAGATAACTTCGAAGAGTTTAAAGAAGAGTTTTATTCTAAGAACGGCAAAACTGCTTGGATTGCAATTAGCGTTAAAGACTATGAAAACCTATCACTAAATTTTGCTGAATTACGTAGATATATTGAACAGCAAAAAGAAATCATTGTGTACTATGAAGAAGCAGTTAAGCCTGATACTGATACTGCTGACACTGAGTAGTTGCGGACACAATTCTACTTGCACCTTAAAACCTGGCATTGAGCCAAATCCCCAAGCAAAATCTATAGAAACATTAGTAACGCCCAAAGGCACAGTTCATTGTGATTTCTAATAAATACACATAGTAACGAGAGGGGTTATTATGTGGGAAATGATACAACAAATGGCGGGCGACCGTCTGTGGATTTATACTAGCATTGCAGGTTCACTATTAGGTGCTGCATTCCTATTCTGGTTTAAAGATACTAGAATGGCTACATGGGGCGTAACTAAATTTGATTCTTTTTTAGAATATCTAGCAATACGTTGGGGATGGACTTGGTTTCAAAATGATCCAAATGCTTGGCGTGTAAAATATCCCAAGATAACCTCAAAGATTGACGAGCTAGAAGCACGTCTTGCCAAACTAGAGGGAAAGAAAAAATGAAAAAGTTGTTAATCGCAATGATGCTTATAGCATCTACTACTGCATTTGCTGATGAAAGCAAACAGTATAAATGTGGCGGTCAAGTATATGATCCTGCTGAATGGGAATGTGTAGGAGACAACATGCTAAAGGAAGTGAGCAGCAAATCCACTTGGGATGCAATGGGTGAAAGTGTTAATCAAATAGGTAATGCTATTAGTGACGGAGCATCTGCCGCAGGTGATGCTATTTCAGGCGCGGCAAAGAAATTAAAATTCTGGTAATTGAGGGGAAATAAAATGGCAGAAGAAAAGAAAACAGTAACAGTTGATCCAGATGTAGCAGCTAAAATGGACACTAATGGTGACGGACATATTAGTGCCGAAGAAGCAGCAATGGAACTAGAGTTTAAGCGTAAGGCTTTTGAAGACGCTGACGCACGTAGAGATGCAATGCGTAACATGGCTTGGTTTGCACTATTTGGTATGCTACTATATCCATTTGCTGTTGTGCTTGCAAGTTTAATTGGATTAGATACAGCAGGTAAAATCTTAGGTGATATGGCAGCTACATACTTTGTTTCAGTAGCAGCGATTGTAATGGCGTTCATTGGTGGTAATGCATACGCTGATTCTAAGAAGTAATCACTACTAACTTTATGTAATAGTCCATGCGGTAAATACTAACATGGACTATTACTCTATACTAGGTGTACCTAAAAACGCCGACGAATCTACTATTCGTAAAGCATACAAAAAACAAAGTATGCAACACCATCCTGATCGTGGCGGCAATGAAGAAAAGTTCAAACAAATTAACGAAGCGTATCAAACGCTAAAAGATCCACAAAAACGTGCAGAGTACGATAATCCGCAACCGCAGTTTAATTTTAACAGCAGTAGCTTTAACGGTAAAAATCCATTCGATGATTTTTTTGCAAACTTTAGACAACAACAACCTAGAAACCCTAATATTAATATTAAAGTAGAATTAAATTTAAGAGAAGTGTTTACTGGAAAAAAGGTACTAGTAACATATAGATTAAGAAATGGACAAGAACAAACTGTAGATTTAGATATACCGCCAGGAGCAAATCATGGAGATCAAATTAGATTTAGTGGTTTAGGCGACAATAGTATTCCTGGAAGGCGAGGAGATTTATTTGTAACAATTTCAGTAAAAGGCGATAAAGAGTTTGACAGACAGTTAGATAACGTGTATACTACTAAGAAAGTAAATTGCTTAGAAATGATCGTAGGAACAAAAATCCATATACTCACACTAGATGGTAAACAAATAAATTTAAATATACCTCCAAATACAAAAAATGGAACAACATTTAGTATGCCAGGATACGGATTTCCTAATTTACAAAGTAGACAACGAGGAAATATGTATATTAAAATTGAAGCTGAAATACCAAGGAATTTAAACAATACACAAATTGAACAAATAAGAGGAATTTTAAATGGATCTTAAATTAGTAAAATCTCCTAGTCCTTGGTTAGAAAAGCAAGTGTCTCCTTTTAGTTTTAATTTCTTAAATGCAAAAGAAGTTGAAAAGCAAATGATCGAATTGATGATAAAAGAAGGCGGTATTGGACTTAGTGCAAATCAAGTTGCACTCGATGCTCAAATTTTTGTTATGAAGCCTTATCTAGCAGAAGTAAAAACACCTTTTGCTGTAATTAATCCAGAAATTTTAAGAATTTCTGAAGAGCAAGAAATAATGCCGGAAGGATGTTTAAGTCATCCTGATTTATATTTAACAGTGAAACGCCCAAGAACTATAATCGCAAAATTTCTTGACACTGACAAAAATGAGTGTATAATAGAACTTAATGACATCGACGCTAGATGTTTCTTACACGAATATGATCACTTGTACGGAATTGAATTTACTGACAGAGTTAGTAAACTTAAACTTGACCGTGCAAAGAAAAAACAAAATAAAATGAGGAAAAAGCAGAATGGTTGAACCAAGCAAAGAGTTACAATTAGTTTTCGATAAAGCAATTAAAGACGCTAAAAAACTACAACACGAATATGTAACTATAGAACATTTGCTCTTTGCAATGATGTGTTCTACTAACTTTTTTAATTTATTAAAAGGGTTTGGAGCAGACGTTGATTTTTTGAAATCTAATTTAGAACATTATCTAAAAAATAATCTTGAAGAAATTAAAATAGCAGACACAAAATATAAACCTAAAAAAACTCAAGCAGTTGAACGAGTATTAAATCGAGCATTTACACAAACTTTGTTTGCTGGACGTTCAGAGATTGATCTTAGTGATATTTTGTTGAGTGTGCTTAGTGAAAAGAAAAGTTATGCTACATACTACTGTGAAAAAGCAGGAATTTCTAAAGAACCATTTTCTGATTATATTAGTGCCGAAGTAGAGGAAGCTGCAGAAGATACAGAGCTATCAGGTCAAGCACAGAGAGCACTTCGTTCTTTCACAACCAATCTTAACAACGAAGCTAAGAAAAATAAAATTGATCCAATTATTGGACGTTCTGAAGAACTTGAAAGCATTGCACTTTCATTAGGTCGTAGAAATAAAAATAATGTAATACTTGTAGGTGATCCGGGTGTAGGTAAGACTGCTATTGCAGAAGGAATGGCGTTTAATATTGTAAATGACAACGTTCCTGAGTTTCTTAAAGATTACGAAGTTTACATGTTAGACATTGGCGCTATGCTCGCTGGTTCAAAGTACAGAGGAGATTTTGAAGAAAGACTAAAACTTGTGCTTTCTGGCTTACAGAAAAAAGGTAAGACAATTATGTTTATTGACGAAGCACATATGATTAATGGTGCTGGAGCAGGCGGATCAAACAACTCTAATGATTTAGCAAATATGCTAAAACCTGCACTAAGTAAAGGCAATATTAAAGTTGTTGCTTCAACTACTTGGGAAGAATATCGTAAGTACTTTGAAAAGGATCGTGCTCTTATGCGTCGATTCCAACGTGTAACTGTTGACGAGCCGTCTCCGGAAGTGACTAAAGATATTTTACAAGGTATTAAACGCTACTATGAAGATTATCATGGTACAATAATTACCGAAGATGCAATTGACAAAGCTGTAAAATTAAGTGTAAAATATCAAAGTGATAAAAAACTTCCTGACAAAGCAATCGACTTAATTGATCTAGCATGTTCAAGATTTAAAATTACACAAGAAACAGATAAAATTGTAACAGCAGAGAAAATTGAATATGAACTTGCAAAAGTAGTTAAGTTACCTCCTGAGCAAGTTAGTCAGAAAGAAACAGATAACCTTGCAAATCTTGAACATAATCTTAAAGGTAGTGTTTACGGACAAGACGAAGCAATTGAAAGTATTGTAGATAAGATTCTTGTTAGTCAAGCAGGACTTAAACCCGATGACAAACCAATTGGTAGTTTTGTATTTATGGGTCCAACAGGCACAGGTAAAACAGAAACAGCAAAGCAACTTGCAAGTCAATTAGGTGTAGAACTTGTACGTTTTGATATGAGTGAATATATGGAGAAACATAGTGTTGCAAAACTAATTGGTTCTCCTCCAGGTTATGTAGGACACGAAGAATCATCAGGACTGTTGATTGAAAAATTACAGGAACATCCTAACTGTGTTCTACTACTTGACGAAATTGAAAAAGCCCATCCTGACGTTTCTCAAATCTTACTACAGATTATGGATAATGGTAAAATTACAGGATCACAAGGTAAAGAAGCAGATGCACGTAATAGCATATTAATCCTTACAACTAACTTAGGTGCTCAAGCAGCAGAAAAAAACACTATAGGATTTGATGAAGATTTTGAATCAAATTCATATGCAGATACAGAACTTAAAAAGTTCTTTAGTCCAGAGTTCCGTAATAGACTCGACGGTGTAATTACATTTGCTAAACTAGGTAAAGAAGTAATGATTAAGATTGTTGGCAAGTTCCTTGTTGAACTTAAAGATATGGTTGCTGCAAAAGATGTTTCTATTAAAGTTACTGACGAAGCAATCGATGCACTAGTTGATAAAGGCTTTGACCCTAAAAACGGTGCTCGTCCATTGCAACGTGTGATTGATAAAGAAATTAAACGACCTCTTTCTAGATTACTCCTTTTCGGAGAACTAAAAGATGGAGGAAAACTAAACATCGACTTCCGTGAAGATAAATTTATATTAGATTGCGAAGTGGAGGAAATCGTTGAGTCACAGGCATGAAAAAAGTTATAAATTATTTTATGGCAAATATCTTTATCGATTAGAAATAAGAAATTCTTTAGCAGCGTTTTTTAGAGAAAAAAATCTTCCGCTTGCAAGATCAACTCTTGATTCGCTGCATAGTCAATATGATTTAGAGGCTAAGCAATTATTCGTACACAGAGGGTTGCGTCATCAAATTATAACTGAAACAGAGTTTTTTGATGCTGTTAAACTATATAGTGCATTTGTAAAAATGGACGATTATAAACTACGTGTACAAACAAATTACATTAACATCTATGCAAATGATTTATCATGGCTTAAAAATATTATAAAACAAGTTAGTCCTGACAGAGTTAGTAGTTTGTGGCAGCCAGACGAATCGTACAAAAAATTATTAACTTCTAATACTATTGTAATTGAAAACGATATAGGTTACGAATATAGAGTTACATTTGGTACTAAAGAAGGTGAACCCGAGTTTCTTAAATGGGCAGAATCAAATCCTAAATTAATAAAATTAGGTCCAGTTTTAAAAGAAGAGCTCAGATGCCGTGGGTATGTAAACGGAATGTATTTTTATGCTAGAGATGAAAAAGTTTTAAATTTATGCACTCTTATAACATCAAACATAAGAAGAATTGATAAACTAATAGTCAAGCCCGATATAGATAAATAGTTATATGGCAAACAGTGAAACAATATTATCAGCACAATCACACCCGGGCGATAGTACAAACGAGACTATAACCGGAGAAAAGTACAAAGGGGACGGTTACTACGGTCGTAGTGACGGGTTTCATACTGTTCAATACAATGTAACAGGGTTTATAGGAACTATAGATATCCAGGCGACACTAGCTGTTGATCCTGGAGATGCTGATTGGTTTACACTTTCGAACACAAATTTAACAAGCACTGACGACAGCAGTGACTATGCTAACGGATCGTTTATATACAACTTTACAGGTAACTATGTTTGGGTTAGAGCGTACATAAGCGACTGGACAGACGGCACAGTAAACAGCATACAATTAAATCACTAGGGTAGGAACAATGGAACATTTTGTAAGAATAGTAATGGAAAAACAGGAAAACGCTAAATTAAACGAATCAGTTTTTCCCATTTATGAATCATACACAACAGAACAGGATGTAACTGTTTTACAGATTCCGTTGCCTAAAGAGCTATCTGAAGATGAATCAAATGAATATGCAGAACATCTTGCAAACTATATGTTTGAAGAAGGTTACGACGACTTTGATATTATTATAGGTGAAGACGATAATGTTATTGAAGAAACATACGATGACGATGACGAGTTTTTTGAGCAATACGGTGTACTGTGGTTCAACGAAGACGACGAAGTTGATGAGGCAGAATATCAAGGACGCAAAGTTAAACTAGGCAAGCCTATGCAAGGCGATGTTAAAAAGTTTAAAGTATATGTAAAAAATCCAAAGGGCAATGTAGTTAAAGTTAACTTTGGTGATAAGAAATCAAGAATTAAAAAGTCTAATCCAAAAAGACGTAAAAGTTTCCGTGCTAGACACAACTGCGATAATCCAGGTCCACGTCATAAGGCACGCTATTGGTCATGTAGGAAGTGGTAGTATGCGAATAGATGAATTTAGTCAACAACCTGAAAATAAATTCGATTTTGATGTAGTCGATGACGTTTGCGTTTTTATGCGCAATGATCCTATGTTTTATCGTAAGTCGTTTTTTCCTGCTGTTACTCATATGGCTGACATGCATCGCGAAGGGAAAGAACTTGATAAAAACAAATGCTTAGGCAGTATGGTAGAAAATGCACTAGGTGCATACTGCAAAAAATATGACATTGCACAGATACCAGACGAAATATTTACAAACGATGATAGAGGACAAATCATTGATAAGATATTTTCTGAAGAGATGGAACAAATTAAAAAAGGCGAATACAAATGAGACTGCGCCAGCTTTTTGAATCACCTCGAACTGCGGTAATGGCATTCGGAAGAATGAACCCTCCTACTATTGGACATGCTAAATTAGTTGATGCAGTAAAAAGTCAAGGCGGCGATCCTTATGTATTTTTAAGCCAATCTCAGAAACCAAAAACAGATCCTTTACCATTTACAGAAAAACTACGTTATGCAAAATTCTTTTTTCCAGGAATTACTATCGGACATCCTGAAGTAAAAACTGTTATACAAGCTCTGCAAAAAATTAATGAACTAGGTTATGAAAATTTAATCTATGTAGCAGGTTCAGATAGAGTACAAGCATTTGAAGAATTAATTAACAAATATAATGGCAAAGACTATAACTTTAATAGTATACAAGTAGTAAGCGCAGGCGAGCGTGATCCAGATGCAGACGGTGCAGAAGGAATGAGTGCAAGCAAAATGCGAGCAGCGGCAGCAGCTGGTGATTTAGATTCATTTAAACAAGGTGTTCCTAATCCAGAACTTGCAGACGAAATGTATGCAGCAGTTCGTCAAGGTATGGGAATACAAGAACCAGTAGCAGCAGAAGATGCAAGTCCAGACGAAGAAGACGAATTCCACCGTAAGTTAGACAACTTAGTACATCAAACTTTTGGTCACAGCAGCGACGAAAAGAAAATGAAAAGGAAAAAACAAGAAGATGCACCTCCGGGTAGAGAAAAACAAGTTAAAGCACTAAAGAAAAAGTTTGACGATCCTGGAGCACCTTATGCTATTGCTTGGGCACAACATAACAAACACGGCAAGCCGAGAAGGAAAAGCCGTGGATGAACTTGACTATATTAAAAAACTAGCAGGTATAAACGAATTCCAAGGCTATAAGCCATACAACGAAAATGTATCTGTAACAGGCACAGAAAAAAAGCGCATCGAGCGCGAAAAGAATATCCAACCCGGTACTGACGAATGGTTTAAGCTATGGTTTAGCTTGCCAGGTCTTACAGGTAATGCACCAGCATTTAGAGGACGCAAAAGAAAATGAAGTTAATTGATCTAAATGAATGGGGGCGTATTGTTAAAGGTGTTAATACTACACCAGATGTTGATACTGACGAAATTAAAGTACAAACTGCAAAGTTTGGTAACACTGTTGACAAAGACGGTAAGCCGCCTACACTTAGTAAAAAAGTAAAAGGATCAAAAACCAATGTCTTATTTAACTTAGGACTTGCAGAAGGTATTATACTTCGTTTAGAACGTGACAAGCATATGGACGTTCTGCACGTTATGGATACTAAAGAAAAACATCGTGTAGAGGTTCGTGGTAAGAAAGGTTACGAAAGCGGCAATTACGATCCACAAGATAAACTACATCAAGTATTAGATAGTGTCGGTAAAGCAGCGAATATTAGCGAATTGATAAACGGAGAAACTGTAAGCATCAATCCTAATCATCCACAAGGTACTCGTGCTATACGCACAGCACAAGATGTCTTACAAACTGAAGATAAGTTTACACCTATGCAATTAGCTCTTATGGAGGGCGGACACAGCATAGAAGACTGGGTTTGTGGGAAATGTTATGCAGACCCTTGTATATGTGAAAGTGTAGAAGTAAACGAAAAGTGGAGTCAAAAATATAAGCGTTCAATTAACTGTAATAATCCTAAAGGCTTCTCACAAAAGGCGCATTGTGCAGGACGCAAGAAAAACGAATCAGTAGCAGACTGGTTTAAAAGAACATTTAATCCAGATCCACAGTTTAAAGCCTGGCTTAGAATGTACAAAGTAGATCCTAAAAAAGCACAAGCAACATTTGGAAATACTAAGCATAAGGAATACTTAGCATCTATGCTAACACAAGTTGACGAAAACTTTGCTGATGGTAAGGTAAAAGGCAAAAGCAGACCAGGGCGTGTAAAACGTGCAGGTGCTAGTTGTAATGGTAGTGTAACTGCACTACGTAAAAGAGCTAAAAATGCAAGTGGTGAGAAAGCGAGGATGTATCATTGGTGCGCAAATATGAAATCAGGACGGAAGAAGAAGTAACACATTATGTTACTAAAATTAAAGAGCATGAAGAAAAACGGCTAAGTACTAATAAGCGCAACGAATATTGGAGGAATTATTATGAAAATAAATGAAATATTAGCAGAGGCACAAACCAAAGCAAGTTGTGGTTGTTCTGCAGATAGTTGTTCGCACTGTGCAGGTAAACATACACTTGATGAAGTTGGACAAAAATGCTCTTGCTGCGGCAACATGATTAAAGAAGTTAAAGTTAACGAAACTGCCACAGCTGGTGGTACAAGTGCTGGTGGAATTGCTGGTACATCAAATGGATTTGCAAGTGGCGGAATTGGCACTATTAGTAGAGCCGGTACTGTAAACAAAAAGCGTAAGAAGAAAAAAGAAAACTGATAAATACGTTATAACAGTATTTTGGAGCAGCTCTAATGAGAAAAGAAGAATTTAAAGAAGGCTTAGGCGATATGGCGCACATGGCAGAACGTGACCATGAAGTGCAAATGGCTCGTGCCGATCTGTATAAAATTGCAAAATATGCAATTCAATTACACGACATGATGAAAAATGTTACAGAAGCAGAAGGACTTGAAGGTTGGCAACAGGCTAAAATCACTAAAGCAGCAGACTATTTAGGTAGTGTATTTCACAACTTAGAATACGAACTAAAATTTGGTAATGGACAAGCCGGTGTTGTAAACCCAGAAATGGCTACAGAGTCTTATAAAGAAAAGTTAGCACAAAAGCTAGAATCACTAAAAAACTGAGGTGCATAAATGCGTGAGATTTCTGCATCACAAGTACAAGCATATGTAGAAGAAAACGTCCCTGCGTGGGGTGGTGAATTTCAGCAAGGTCTTCGAATTGTTCGTAATATGCTTTTTGATGCTCGCTTATCTAGAAGAGAAATTCGAAGAGATATGGAAAGTGCAGCAGCGCAGTGGTTCGAGAAAAAGAACTTGATCGGCGGTGTATACAAAGAAGTTGGCGTTTCTGGCGAATTTAGAATGGTAGTGATAACGCCTGCAGACGATGACGGATTTGTAGGCTATACTAGAAACTGGGACAATCGTGATAATACTGAAGAAATATTAACTGCTCAAGCAAATGCTTCTATGCTGCCAGCTGTTATCATGGAAGACTGGTTAACTGAAGATGAAGAAACACTTTTTTATAGAGTAGCCAAAATACAAAAAGATATAATAGAAGGCACTAGTGACGAAACAGAAATAGATGATACTAGTGACGAAACAGAAATAGATGATACTAGTGACGAAACAGAAATAGATGATACTAGTGACGAAAACGAAGTTACAACCTCTAATGTTACAGGATTTGAAAACTTATCTGCATTTGCAAATAGCGGCAAAAGAGGACTTGCAAACGATCCAGACGAAGTAGAAGCAATTAATGAGCTCCAAACATTTTTAGTTTCACTTGGATTAAATGTAGGCCGCAATGGTGTAGACGGCAAATATGGCCCTGCTACTACTGCCGCTGTTAGACAATTTCAATCAGAAGTAATTGATCTTGCACAAGACGGTGATGCAGGTCCAAACACTATTGCTGCCATTATAGAAGTACATAACGATTTCCAAGAAATAGAAGAACTTCTAGAAATTCTAAATGACAATAATGTCGAGGAAGGCACAATTCCTGTATTCTATAAAAGCAGTATTTCGGTGCTACTCGAAAGAGAACTAACACAAGAAGAACGCACTAGACTAGAACAATTATTAAACAAATACGACGGGTTCATTGAAGCGTTTCCTAATTATCAACAAGATACAGTTACTCAAGCACGTACAGTAGTTGACGGTGAACAAGGTGTAGATGATGTTGAACAAGGTGACGAACAAGGTGTAGATGATGTTGAACAAGGTGACGAACAAGGTGTAGATGATGTTGAACAAGGTGACGAAGTAGCTGGTGAAACAGAAATACCCTGGAACGATGTTACAGTTTCTAGAGAATCAGAGCAACGTGCAGTAGGCGAACCTAGAAATATAGTATTATTACAATATCCAGAAGGTGAAGAATACATTGTAGTTGCTCCCGAGTATCAATTAGATAACGAAATAAATTATCGAATCGGAACCGAAGGAGATGGGTTTCCTGAATCAGCCGTAGTAGGTGATGCATTAATAGACGACATAGAAGCAGAATTAGAACGCCGTGGTATTCAAAGACCCGGAAGTGATGAAGAAACAGTTGACGACGATAAAGGTTGGTCAATTGATGAGCCGAATAACAGAGTAAATGTTACAGCACCTTCAGGTGCAGAGTTTGTGTTTGTTTTAGACTCATTAAGTGTAGCTAACAGAGATCCAGTCAAGTATAAAGCAGATTTAGAAGAAGAACAACAAGGTAATACTTTTTTACAAATTAATTACGCTGAACCTTGGGTCGAACTGTTAGATGCTTGGATTCCTTTAGTTGATGGAGTACCAACACCAGAAGAAATTGGAGAACAAGAAAGTTCATTCTTTGGCATTAATAATGAGACTGAGATTAACAGAGTACCATTAGCTGGTGATAATAATGACTTAATTCAACTAGAACTAATGGGAGAAACAGTGACCGTAAATTCAGTTTATGTTTCTAAAATATCTCGACAAGACACATATATGTTCTTTCCTGTTATAAATGGACAAGTTACAACGGATCAAACAAAAGAAAAATCTTTGTTAGAAATCGAATCTATTAGTCAAAGATTGGCTAATGTTTTAAGAGCAAGTTTCCGTATAAATGGTGATGCTGTGCCGCTTGAAAGAGCAACAGCTCAAGAGCGTTTAATAAATCCAAACTATAGTGGCACATTTGTAGAAAATGCAAAATTATGGTTTAGAACTTCTCAGAGTTTACAAGAACTAGAAAGACTTTTAGAATATACTAGAGAACAAATGAGTAGTGCTAGTCAAGAAGACTTACAAGAATTATATATGCAAGTTCTTGATTTTGGAAGAACTTTTAGAGGTAATGAAACAATAACTTTCCCAGGGTTTATAAATCCTAGATTAGAAGTAAATCCAAATGTTGACGATCCTGTTCAAGATCTCCAAAACAGACAAGCGCAAAAAGATGAAGTTAGTAGGAACATTAATGCATTTTTACAAGAAGTAGAAGATACAAGAGACGGAGCAGATACAGTTGATCAAGGAGAACTTAGATCACGCTTAACAGGCTACACTCCGCAAGAACAAAATATCATTATTGCAATTTGGCAAGAAGTTGACAGAAACTTTGGGTCTGATGACAATAGAATATTAAATGCTATACAACAAATACGTACTAAAGAAGCATATGAAAAGATAAATCGCGGATATGAAAGTCTGTCGAGCGGTAGAAGTATTTTTATAGATCTCGAAAGTACTTGGACATTTAGCAACATGAACGCTTTAAGAGATCATTTAAGACGTATTGGTGTTATAACTCCAGGTGCAACTGTAGAAAGTGAAGTACTATCGTTATATAAAAGAATGAGCAAACTGTAATGAGATACATATTTTTTGAAGACGAACCAGGATTTATTAGAACTTCGCAACAATTAGCAAATGCGTTTGACAGAGAAGAATGGATGCGAATTGCACACTATTGGTTAAGACGCTCTGGCGTTAGGGGCGGAGCAAGTTCTGACTTTGGTTCTTTTGGTGACAATGCAAATCGTATTAATAGAAATCTTGCACAATTTCAAAGAACAGTCGGAGCCGATCAGCCACTCCAAGATACTAGAACCTGGCAGCGAAAAGCATCAAGATACGGTATACGACTAAATACCCCTGGCGTGCCAACTTGGAACGACATTTACTTTGAATTATCAAGAGGGATAGAATTTGATTTACCTCCGAATATGGACCAAGGCGAAACTGGCGGACAGTTTGATCTAGACGATACACAAGAAGAAGGTCCTACAGAAATCGGTAGCTGGGTTAATGTTGATGTTACTGAATGGACAGACGCACAAGAGTTACGTGACAATTATATTAAACCATGGTTAACTCACCTACAAAATACTGCTAGAGATTCAGAGTGGTGGGATTGGCTTAACGGACAATCAGGAAGTGCTACTCGAACAAATCGACATTTAGATAGAATGTATCAACAGTTTAGTTTTCCTGACGGTAACATCTATAAAAAACTTGAAGAAGACGGAACAATAAGCAAATTGGATGTTGATAGAGCATTATTTAATTGGCTAAAATTTGCTGACATGTCTTATAAGGATTGGAAGGAAAATAGCAGTTGAATCTAGTAAATGTATATCCTAGATTTAACAGTGATCCTTATCTTCGCAAACCTATTCAAAGACAACTAGTTGAGACTCTTCCTTTCAAAGACTTTGACAAGGATGGATATGAAGTTCCGACTCCTTTAGAACACCTACACTACGAAGCTAACGGTATTGAATTAAACAGAGAAATACAGTTTCATATTGCGCCAGTGCAAGAATGGTATCATGATGTAGAACAAAGCGAACACGGCTTAGTTTTAGATCATTGTATGTTGTTAACACGTTATGCATTCGCAGGTGAAGCTAGAGATCAAATTATCGAAGTATCAAAAACAAGACCTATACTACAAAAATTGTTAAATATCAAACCCAAGTGGGGAATAGACTTTAGTCTTGATTATGTAACACATGAAGTTGTTATGGAAGTGATACATATCGAACAAGATTTTGATAACGTTGACGAAGCAACACAAGCAAAAGAAAGACTTGAACAAATCATCGATAATACCGATTGGTATGACGGTGCAATGCGTTTATGGCAACGCAAGGATGAATGGATCAACTTATCATCAGATGATCATTCAGATTATAAAGCACAGTTTTTTGGATGGCATCGTGCTTTTGACAATAAAAAAGTATTTTCTACTTGACAAACATCTAAAAATATCATATAATATAAACTAAATTAACAGGAGGAACCTATGGGTGACCGTACATATGGTGCTGAAGAAAAAGCAAAATTAGAAAAACTAGTTCGAGAAGGTGTAACTGTACTTCAAGAAGTAGAAGATTTACAAACAGGGTTAAAAGAAACTGTAAAAGCTGTTGCAGAAGAAATGGATATTAAGCCAAGTCTTATTAACAAAGCAATCAAGGTTGCTAAAAATCGCGACTGGGATCGTCATTATGATGAGTTTGACGATTTAGAAACTATTATTACTACACTAGGATATGATAAGTGATTGTTAAAATAAAAAGTTATTGGTTAGACAGCTATCGTAGTGATAAGATTGCATTTTGGTTTGAACTAGTAAGTTTTATATTTACAGTATCCGCTAGTATGACACTAGCGTTAAATGCAGACAATCCTAACATGATGATTGTTTATCCAGGCTTTTTTATAGGTAGTAGCACACAATGTTATGCAAGTTATAGACGTGGATTGCCTTGGATTCTATTACTAACTTTTTACTTTAGCTGTATCAATATTGTAGGTTTTGGAGTAGCAGCACAATGGTGGTAGAACAAAAACCGTATCAATGGCTAAGTTGGATAGCAACAGTATGTCTATTAGGTGCTGCCCTTCTTGCTGCATTTAATATATACCCTTTATATATTTGGGCATTTATAGTCAGTAATAGCTTATGGATACTTGTAGGCGTACTCTGGAAGGAAAAAAGTTTAATAGTGATGAACGCAGGATTAACCGTAATTTATGTTGCAGGAATTTTATTCTGATATATAATTATAACGCCAATAGCAATAGCTGGGCAAGTAGATGGTTAAGTTGGCCACAAGCAACGAGGAGAAATGAATGCCATACGTAGACGCGATGTTTGATCGTGATCAAGATATTATCCGTGTCGTTGAAAGACGCGAAGGTAAACGATTGTTTACAGAATATCCTGCAAAATATACATTTTATTACAAAGACCCTAAAGGCAAATACAAGAGTGTGTACGGTGATCCACTAAGCCGTATTGTATGTAAAAATACAAAAGACTTTCGCAAAGAAGTTGCTATCAACAAAGGCAAGGACTTGTTTGAAAGCGATATTAATCCAATCTTCCAATGTTTAAGTGAAAACTATCTTAACCAAGACGCACCTAAACTAAACATTGCATTTTTCGATATTGAGACAGACTTTGATCCTGATAGAGGTTTTGCTGATCCAGCGGATCCCTTTATGCCCATTACGTCAGTGTCTGTATACTTGCAATGGTTAGAAACAATGGTGTGTCTTGCTGTTCCACCAAAGACACTCACAATGGAGCAGGCACAAAAAGAAGTAGAAGGCTTAGACGGTGTTGTATTGTTTGAGGACGAAGGCGAAATGCTAAACACGTTCTTGGACTTGATACAAGATGCAGACATACTAAGTGGTTGGAACAGTGAAGGTTACGATATTCCGTACACTGTAAATCGTGTTTCACGAGTATTGAGTAAAGATGATACAAGGCGTTTCTGCTTGTGGGGTCAATTGCCTAAGAAGCGTGAGTATGAAAAATACGGGAAGCAAGCAGTTACATTTGATTTAGTAGGTCGTGTGCATTTAGACAGTCTTGAACTTTATCGTAAGTACACATATGAAGAACGACATTCATATCGACTAGATGCAATTGGTGAAATTGAAGTTGGCGAAAACAAGGTGCCATATGAAGGTACCTTGGATCAATTATACAATAATGACTTCCGCAAGTTTATTGAATATAACATTCAGGATACTGCATTGCTTGATAAACTAGACAAGAAGCTACGCTTTATTGATTTGTCTAACAGCATTGCACACGAGAACACTGTTCTACTGCAAACAACAATGGGTGCTGTTGCTGTAACAGAGCAAGGCATTATTAATGAAGCACACAACAGAGATTTACGTGTTCCTAATCGTCCAAAGCGTGACGACACTGAAAGTACACAGGCGGCAGGTGCATATGTTGCATTTCCTAAAAAAGGATTGCACAAGTGGATTGCTTCAATGGACTTAAACTCACTGTATCCAAGTGTGATTCGTGCATTGAATATGGCTCCAGAAACTATCGTAGGACAGATACGTCCAGAGATTTCAGATGCCCGTGTACACGAAGACATGACGCTAAAGAAAAAGTCATTTGCAGGTAGTTGGGAAGGACGCTTTAGTACAGAAGAATATGAAGCAGTTATGGATCAACGTAAAGATGTTGCACTTACTGTGGACTGGGAAGATGGACGTTCAGATGTACTAAGTGGTGCAGAGATTTATCAACTTATCTTTGACAGTCAAATGCCGTGGATGCTTAGTGCTAACGGTACTATTTTTACAACAGAATTTGAAGGAGTTATTCCTGGTATTCTAAAGAGGTGGTATGCAGAACGAAAAGAACTTCAGAAGAAACTTAAGAAGGCCAAAGACGCAGGCCTTGATGCGGAGATTGAGTATTGGGACAAACGACAACTTGTTAAGAAGATTAATCTTAACTCTCTTTATGGGGCCATTCTTAATCCTGGTTGCAGATTTTTTGACAAACGTATAGGACAGAGTACCACGTTAACAGGCAGACAAATTGTTAAACACATGAGTGCAGAAGTTAATAATGTTATTACAGGCGAATATGATCACGTAGGTAAAAGTGTTATCTATGGCGATACTGACTCTGTATACTTTAGTGCTTGGCCAGTACTTCAAGATGACATAGAGTCAGGTAAACTAGAATGGAGTGCTGAAAAAGCTATTGCATTATACGATCAAGTAGCTGAACAAGCTAATACTACATTTGAAAAGTTTATGGCGCAAGCATTTCATTGTCCTAAAACACGAAGCGATGTTATTGCAGCAGGTAGAGAAATTGTTGCACAGTCAGGCTTGTACATTACCAAGAAGCGTTATGCGGCACTAGTAATTGATAACGAAGGTTTTAGAACAGATGTAGATGGCAAGCCAGGTAAAGTAAAAGCAATGGGCTTGGACTTGCGCCGTTCAGATACGCCGGTGTTTATGCAAAAGTTTCTTAGCGAACTACTGCTAATGGTGCTTACAGATGTATCTCAAGAAGATGTACTAGAACGTATTACAGTGTTCCGTAAAGAGTTTCAAGAAATGCCCGGTTGGGAAAAAGGTTCGCCTAAACGTGCAAACAAGATTGGACACTATCAGCGTCTTGAACAAAAACAAGGCAAGGCAAATATGCCAGGCCACGTGCGGGCAAGCATTAACTGGAATACACTAAAGCGCATGAATGGCGACAAATACTCGCAAGAGATTGTAGACGGTATGAAAGTTATTGTTTGTAAACTAAAACAAAATCCACTAGGCTATACAAGTGTTGCATATCCAACAGATGAGCTACGCTTGCCAGAGTGGTTTAAGGAACTGCCATTTGATGATGCAGCAATGGCAGAAACTATTATTGATAATAAGTTAGACAACTTGATTGGTGTGCTTAACTATCCACTAGAGGATACTAAACAACATACTACGTTCAACAGTTTGTTTGACTTTGGAGATTAAAATGTATGAAAGTAAAACTTGAACTAGAAATCGACACTGATAATTCTTCAGACCTAAATACTATTGAAGAACTTATAGCAATGTTAAAAGAGTTAGCTGAAAGGATGCATGATGAGTGATGAACAAAAATTAATTCTTATATCAGACTTTATTGAGCAAAAATTACGTAAAGAACAAGAATTAGATTTTTATCTACAAGAGCTAGAAGAATTGCAGCGTAAGATTGGTTGGTTGCGTAGAGAAGTTGATTTAACCAATACTATTATCAACATGATAAAGCATGAGCAAGTTTACGACATTAAAGAACAAATGCTTGCTAATGAAAATAATGTAATTAAATTGCCGGAAGATGACAAATGAAATACAGCAATTGGGACATTGGTGGAGAAGTTGTTAAGCAAGATGAACGTTACACTGTAAAAGACAACACTCATCTTAAAAACTTAGTTGTTAGTTCTACACAACTAAGAGCGCATAAAAGCACAACTGGTCACAGACATGCAGGACAAGAAGAAGTTTATATCTTTACAAAAGGTAACGGACAAATGGAATTAGATTACAAAATATTTGATGTAAAAGAAGGCGATACTGTACTAGTTGAAGATAATGTATTTCACAAAGTACACAATAATACCGACTTTGGATTAGAATTTATTTGTGTATTTGATGGAGGGAGAGACCAGTGAAAGTAGGCTTTACTTGTAGTACTTTTGATTTGTTACACGCAGGACACGTACAAATGTTGCGTGAAGCAAAAGAAAACTGTGACTATCTTATATGTGGGTTGCAAATAGATCCAAGTGCAGATAGACCGGAGAAAAACTCTCCTATACAAACTATTGTAGAACGTTATACACAACTTAAAGCAGTAGGATATGTAGACGAAATTATCCCTTACGGCACTGAACAAGACCTAGAAGACATCTTGACAATGTATCACATAGATGTTAGAATACTAGGAGAAGAGTATCGTGAAAAGGATTTTACGGGCAAGGATATTTGCAAGAAGCGGGGTATCCAGCTACACTTTAACAAAAGAGATCACCGCTTCTCATCATCAGACTTGCGTAAGCGAGTAACAGAAAGGGAAAACAATGACTGACGGTCCATTTAAAGCAGCGTTCGATGCAGATACAGACGGAGTAGTTCGTCGTGAGATTGTAACATATCGTTACAAAAACGGAATCTTAGTTAAAGAAGAAGCAAGCCGTGATTACTACAAGTCAGGTGACTATCACGATACAAACAACAGTAAGCCTTTGGTAGAGAGGTAATACTATGTCCCCTAACGCTAAATTCATTTTTGATGTAGACGGAACACTTACTCCTAGTAGAGGTATTATCGATTCAAAGTTTAAAGAGTTCTTTAATACGTTTTGTCGTAGTAATCAAGTGTTTTTAGTTACAGGTAGCGATAAACCTAAAACAGTAGAACAGTTAGGTGAAGATACTTATAATTTAGCTCATACAGTATATAACTGTTCGGGCAATGACGTTTGGCAAAGTAAAAAGAATATTAGACGTAATGAATGGATACTTCCTGAAGATGCACACAATTGGTTAAGTGAACAATTAACTGCAAGTGCGTTTAGTATTCGCACAGGATTACACTTTGAACATCGTCCAGGCATGTGTAACTTTAGTATTGTAGGACGTAACGCAGATAAAATAGAACGTGCAAAATATGTTACGTGGGACACAGAACATGACGAACGTGTTTATATTGCTCACAACTTTAACCTACTATTTCCAGAACTCGAAGCAAAAGTAGGTGGTGAAACTGGTATTGATATTTCACCTAAAGGATTTGATAAAAGTCAAATTGTAAAAGACTTTGACCCAGAAGATGTACTTTGGTTCTTTGGTGATGCAATGCACGAAGGCGGCAATGATTTGCCATTGGCAAAAGTAGTTCATCATCATAGGCACGTATTAAACTGGCGCAACACATGGGAATTCCTCACATGGTTTCAAGAGCAAGGAATAGCATCATGAATATTTTATTAACAGGACACAGAGGCTTTATTGGTTCAGCATTACTAGAACGGTTAAAGAAAAACAATCGAATAATAGGGCTAGATATTAAAGACGGTTTAGA
>Ga0255784_10000981_pt1 | contig 23332 bp, 19 predicted proteins | sample 101ome_14_FD_179982 | JGI IMG/M metagenome (GOLD analysis project Ga0255784, IMG submission 179982) | Coastal salt marsh microbial communities from the Groves Creek Marsh, Skidaway Island, Georgia - 101403AT metaG (version 2) | ecosystem: Environmental > Aquatic > Marine > Intertidal zone >...
TCTCCAGCGTCTTTTTTAGGTTACGAAATCGGATCCCAACACACACGCCATGATCTTATTGTAGCTTATTTAGAATATTTAGCGGAAGCTTCTGATCGGGCACAGATCTCCTATTACGGAAAAACACATGAAGGCAGAAAGTTGCCAATTTTGGCAATCAGTACCCCAGCACATCTCACTAGGATCCAAGAAATTCGAAAATCACATCTAGCCTATGCACTTGAGGGAGAAAGCCTACAACCCGAAACACCCCTCATCATCAACCTGGGCTATAATGTTCATGGGAATGAACCTTCCAGTTCTGAGGCAGCGCTGCTAGCAGCCTATACGTTAGTAGCTTCCCAACAACCTAAAATTGAACACTTTCGTGAAAAGGCTCTTATTTTTATCGACCCTACGATCAACCCCGACGGAAGAGACCGACACACCCAATGGGCCAATACCTACAAAGGAACGCCTCTCGTCTCTGACCCAAACGACGCGGAACACAACGAAGCCTGGCCCAGTGGACGAACCAATCATTATTGGTTTGATTTGAATAGAGATTGGCTCTTGGCAATCAATCCAGAAAGTCAAGGAAAACTGGCCTGGTACCACCAATGGTATCCGAATGTAGTGACGGACTTTCACGAAATGGGATCACAAAGCACCTACTTTTTTGAGCCGATGAAGGCAAACGGCTCTTTGGATCCGATCATGCCAAAAGACAATTACATCAAATTGAATGATCTTTTTGCGACCTATTTTTCCAAAGAGCTTGACAGCATAGGGTCCTTGTATTTTACTAAAGAAGTATTTGACGGTACCTACCCCGGATATGGATCGTCTTATCCTGACTTACAAGGCGGGCTGGGCTTACTTTTTGAACAGGCCAGCTCCAGAGGATTAAAACAAAAAACCGAGTACGGGTACATTCGTTTTCCATTTACAATTCGCAATCAATACGTTTCAAGTTTAGCTACAGTAGAAGCTGCGGTTGAGAATCAAACAACCCTCAGAGCGTACCAACGAGAATTTTTTAAGAGTGCCCTAGACCGAAGCAGCAAGAGTAAAATTAAAGCCTATACCTTCCAAGATAGTGATCGAAACAAAACAAAGGCCTTTATAGACAAACTGTTGCGCCATAAAATTGAAGTGTTCAAAACCTCGGAAAATAGTTTTGCTGTTCCCACCAAACAAAACCAATACCGTATGGTGCAAACCTTTTTTGAAACCTACGATACTTACAGAGACAGTGTGTACTACGATGCCTCAGCCTGGTCTGTAGCTCATTTTTACAACATCAAATACAAAGCAGCCTACAAGGAACCCACTGGACAACGGATCAATAAGACTGCAGAACTTGACAAGCTTGCCCCCCTAACAAAGTCAAACTATGCCTATGCTATCAATGCCCAAGATTATAATATTCCCGCATTAATTCACGACATGCAAGAGGAAAAACTGGTTGCTTCAGTCGCTTTTAAACCTTTTCAAACCAAAGAGGGCATTCCTTTTCCTTACGGATCTCTTGTAGTACCCGTGGCACTCCAAACGAGTAACGCGGATCAGGTCTTTGACATTTTACAAAAGCTGCAAGAAAAGCATCAGCTACAAATTCATAGTCTTTCCAGCGGTTTCAGTTCCAAAGGGATTGATCTTGGAAGCCGTTACATCAGACCGATCAAACAACCAAAGGCTGTAATGCTGATCGGAAATGGCGTACGATCTTATGAAGCGGGAGAGGTTTGGCATTTATTGGATACCCGAGTAGGAATGCCGATTACTAAAGTTCATCAACACCGGTTTTCGGGGCTTGATTTAGATCAATACAACACCCTGGTTTTGGTTTCGGGAACCTACAATTGGAATGAATCAATGGCGAGCAAACTTAAAAATTGGATTGCTAGAGGGAATACGATAATCGCCCTAGGGACCGCTAATAAAGCCTTGATAAAACACCAAATCATCCAAGAGAAGCTGATCGAAAAGCAAAACGATTCAACCTCTACTGTAAAAACAAAACCCTATGTGGACGCTCCGGAAAATATAGGGAGAGAAGAACTGGGAGGTGTCTTTATTCAGGGAAATTTAGACCTCAGTCATCCTTTAAATTTTGGGTATTCCCATCCTAGCATCAGCATTTACAAAAACAATTTGGTGTGGCTAGCCCCAAGTCAAAACCCCTACGCAACTCCAGTTAGGTATGACGAAGATCCCCACATAGACGGGTACATTTCCAAAACCATACGGGAGGAATTTCTTCCTAAAGCTGCTGGAGTAATCGTGGCTGCTGTAGGCAAAGGAAGGGTGGTCATGTTTGCAGACAATCCGAATTTTCGAGGAACTGCCTACGGAACCAACCGTATGTTTTTAAATGCTATTTTTTTGGGCAACCATATTGCCGTGCCTAAACAAGGAACTTCCGCAGCAATGGAGCATTAGGGAGTCAAAAGGGTTTTTTGGTAGAGGTGTTCTAAAATTTTTTCTTTAGAGTAATAAACTGGAAAATAGACATCCTTTGCCCAATCTTCATATAAATTGGAATAAAAAGGACTGCTGGGGTCGCCAGACTGCCCCGGGGCATTGGTTCCTAGGGTAGCATCCCAATCGCCCGTATTGACTATCATTCTAAAACTGGCGCCACTGCTCTGGCGTTTGTTGCTTCCTGTAGATCCCGGGGTATACGCATTCCCCCCTCTTGGGAGGGGCCCCAGGTTCAGTTGACTCGAAATTGGAGCTGTGGCAACCCTACCTAGCGCATGAGTGAGGGAACTGTGTTTGTATTTTTCCTGACCGTAGTGCCATAGCGCAGGATCTTCTCCAAGGGTGTTTTTCAAAGTGCCCACCGCATTTTCAAAGGCTTCTTTTAGAAAAGAATTTCTCGAGGAGAGCTCACCAAAAGGACTGTTTTCGGGATCTTCTATCCAGTCGATTACCCGCTTGAGCTGAAGACTGCGAAGCTGTTTTTTTACACGTTCAGGCACAAATTTTTCATGTGCTAGTTTTTGAATTTCATCTTCCCAAGCAACGTATATACCGGCTTGGATAGAACTTGGGTCAAGTTGGTAGTTCCAATGCGTAAAGGTCTCTTGGAGCCGGGCATACTGAGGGTCAAAATTGAGTTCAAGCAAGAAAGGAATCAAACGACGTGCAGGGAGTGAAGTAACATCCGTTTGTAACTGCTTCATATCTTCTAAAGTAAGGCTATTCTTTACCTTTAAAAATTCCTCTACTCGATCTCCTCTGTAGGGGTCGGACCAGGAATACCCTATGGCATTCCAATGTTCGTAATCCTCGGGCGTAACATTTTGGTTGGCCGTAGCGATATATCCACTTTCAGGGTTTAGCGCATTGGGTTTTTGAACAATGGGGAGATAACCTTCCCAGTCGTAAGACCCATCGCCAGGCACGGGCACAAGACCCGAGGAATGATTTCGAATCGGGGCTATCCCTACAGCCTGCCAACCTATGGTTCCATTTTTGTCGGCCCAGATCATGTTTTCCCCCGGAATATGACTGTAATTGCAGGCGGCTTTAAATTCCTCCCAGTTTTGAGCTTGATCCATACGCAAGGAAGCCAAATAAGGAGAACCTCCCGGTTCTAACCAGGCACAACGCACCCCAAAAGCCTTTAGTGCTTTTTTATTGAGGTAAGTGATAGGCCCATGATGGCTGTAGTACAATTTGATGGTTTCGTCTGGAGCGCCTTTGACTTTAACTATTTCTTCAATGACCTTAAAGTCTTTCCACCCTCCTTTGTATTTGTATTGCAGTGGGTTTTTTGGATTGAGCTCGTATTGATAGAGGTCTTCTCCATCTGTTCTAAAAACGGTTAATCCCCAAGCGCCTATTCCGTTATGACCGATAGAGATTCCCGGTATTTCAGGTTCACCTCCACCAATGACATTCCAACCGGGTGCCACCAAGTGTGCCATATAGCGCAGCGAAGGAACGGCAATTGTTCGGTGTGGATCGTTGGCCATATAGGTATTGCCGTCTGCTGTTTTTGATCCTGCAACCACCCAATTGTTGCTCCCAATGGCTAAGGAGTCGTTTGATAATTCGTTGAATTGATTCAAAATACCAACATGGGCCTCCGATCTAAATTCAGGCAGCAGATCTTCTGGTTCAAAACGGACCTCTTTTCTAAAGGCAAAATAAGGGGCAAGAAGGTCTTCAAAAAGAAGCGATTGATCAATTTTTGGGTCTAAGGTTAAGTTGGGTTCTTTCGGATGCAACCAAAGCAATTCTTTTACTTTTTCAGGACCTATAAGCGCTACAGCACGCCCGATTTCAAGCTCTTGACCGATATTTCCCAACAGTCCTTGGTGTCTTGAAATAACAACTTCTGGGGTCCACAGCTGGGGTTCAATACCCAACATTTTAAAGGGCAACGGAAGTTTTTCTGGGGTTTTTTTAACAGCTTCGATATAGGCGTTTACGCCTGCTACATAAGCTTGAATGATGGCTTTTCCCTCAGGATGATAGTGGTTTAACTCAGCGTCTAGGTCTCCTCTGTATTTAAAAAGCCGGGTTCCGATGTCCCGTTGTACTTCCCGCGCCCCTAAAATCTCAGCGACAGTCCCTGTCGCTTGTCTTCTCCATAGTTCAAACTGAAACAAGCGATCTTGTGCAGCTGCATATCCTTGTGCAAAAAACAAGTCGTGTTGATTTTTAGCATACAGGTGATTAATTCCCCATTGATCTCGTAGAATTTCTACCGTATCCTCCAAGCCTTTGACTGTTCTTTGTTCCTCTATTACGGTCGAGTTCGAACAATTAACAAAGACCAAAAGGCCAAGGCAGGAAATCAACTTTAAAACCGTTTTCATGGGATTAAATCTGTTTGTTCTGATGAAGGAATCCATCGCGTTTGCAGGTCTACAGAAGACATCTCCTTGTCTAAAGGAAATAAAGGCCGCTGCACTCTTTTATAGTCCAAACGGGCTAAGTCTTGATCAACCCCCCCCGGGGTAAGTGCCATGATCCAATCTCCTCTTAAATTGTAAAGCTCCGGAACAAGGTATCCAATTTTTACGACCAAGATGGCCGCAGTTCTCGGATTCAACCCCAGTTGGGTAAAATCTTTTTCGTAGTGGTAAGGCTTTCTTTTTTGGGTAACAATAACCCGGATACTACCCACTCTGATAACGGCCTCAACTTCGGCATGAATATCGCCTTGGTGGATTGATTCAACCGTACCCTCCAATAGAATCGGCGGGGCGTAGCGGTCATCAACTAGAGCCCCCACATAGGCCTTAACAGTTCCTCCAACCCCAGCCTCTAAGGCCGCTTCAATCATTTCAGGACCTGGAATAGAGGCGTAAATTAGAGTAGGACCATTTTTTGTTTGAAACTCAGAACGGTTTAATAAGGCTTGAAGAGTCCAGGTCACATCGCCTGCCCCTCCGGCAGTGGGGTTGTCTCCCATATCACTGATCACAAATGGCTTTTTGGTCGATTGTAACGCTAAAGCCAGACTTTCTTCTAAAGTAGCCGTGGGTGCAACAAATTCAAATTCATTGCGAACCTCCCAGAAATGAGCAGCCAATTCCTCCGCACTCTCACTCACGGCGGCTTGATCATCCCCCGTTACCATTACCACAGCATGATTTCGCGGTTCATCTGCCCAGGCATATCCAATCCAAATCGCGGCATCGATCACCCCTTGCTTTTCTGTCATGGGCTGTACTTTTGCATAAAGGCTTTTTCCGGGCTCAATGCGCGTACTTGTTTTTTCTCCGGGAAGCAGAATAGGAACAGGAATCCAAGCCTTGTATTTGGGTTTTCCCTTACCCGATAGCAGTCGGTCTAGTAGGTTATCTACCGCCCGTTGTTTGGATTCAAGGGCATCTTCGTGAGGGGCCATTCGATAGCAGGTAATCAAATCCGTATGTTGAGCCAGGCGTTTTGAAACGTTACCATGTAAATCCATAGAGGTCGATATCAAGGTTTGAGTCCCGATAAGGGCCCTGATTTTTTCAATAAAATCTCCTTCAGGATCTTCAATTCCTTCTACGCTCATTGCCCCATGAATATCAAAAAACAAGCCGTCATAGGGCATGTTTTTTTCCAAAAGTTGAATGGTAACGCCTACTAGAGAGTCGTATGCCTCTCGGGTAACTATACCGCCGGGGAGTGCATGGCCTCGTAAGCTAGGAATCCATTGAGCTGCATTGCGTTGTGGGCTGCCTTCAGCTAAAAAGGGGTAATAATCAAAAACCGCATCTCCCTGACGAGCCAAAAAAGCGGAAGCATCAGAGGTTGCAGGGGAAAATGTACTTGATTCTATGGCAAGACCTGCAATTGCTATTTTAGGTATAGGTGATTCATTAATTTTTGACGAGTTCTTACAGCCCAATAGCGCAGCAGTAAAGACTAGGGATACACTCAAACGTTTGAATAACTGCATTAAATTGGATTTGATATAAAGATACATACTTTAAGCCAATCCAACGGTTTACAAAAAAACAGTGGTGTTAAATAATTTAAAGGAAAAGCCCAGTAGTGTCGTTTATTCCCTTATTTTTAAAACGTATAAAAACAGACAAAATTTAGGTAGTAAAATGAAACAGGTTTTTTATTGGTCCTTCGTTGCGGCATTGGCTGGACTTCTTTTTGGATTTGATACGGTAGTGATTTCTGGAGCAGACAAAAAATTACAAACTTTATGGGACTCTTCCGATGGATTTCACGGTGCCGTAGTAATGGCAATGGCCCTTTGGGGAACGGTTGCCGGAGCGATTTTCGGAGGATTTCCTACCCAACGCTATGGACGTAAACAAACCCTTTTAGGCATTGGAATTTTATACACACTCTCTGCGGTAGGTTCTGCCCTTGCTAACGACCCAATTACCTTTGCAGCCTTTCGTTTTATAGGGGGGTTAGGAGTAGGGATTTCAACCATTGCTGCCCCAGCCTATATCTCTGAAATTGCACCCGCCAAGCAAAGAGGGCGTCTCGTGGGACTGTATCAGTTTAGCTTGGTTTTTGGAATTTTATTAGCCTTTATTTCCAACTACCTTTTAAGTGGAATAGGAGAAAACGACTGGCGATGGATGATGGGCGTAGAAGCATTTCCTGCATGTTTCTATACCCTACTTTGTTTGGGAATCCCCAAAAGCCCACGGTGGTTAATCACAAAAAACAGATTGGAAGAAGCAAAAGCAATTTACCAGCAGATTGATCCCGAAGGCTCTTTTGAAGCCTTGGTCTCAGAACTGAATCAAGACCATACTGTTGAAAACAAAAATGAATCCATCTTTCAGCCCAAGTATCGTTTCCCGCTGCAATTGGCTTTTTTAGTGGCCTTTTTCAATCAACTTTCCGGAATAAATGCTTTTCTGTATTATGCGCCACGGATTTTTGAAGAAGGAGGCTTGGGCGAAAGCACTTCTTTACTGAGCAGTATTGGAATTGGAATTACCAATTTGATTTTCACCTTTATTGGAATTTCTTTGATTGATAAATTAGGCAGGAGGCAGTTGATGTATATCGGCTCTTTTGGCTACATCGTATCCCTTACGCTGGTTTCTTGTGCCTTCTATTTTCAATGGGGAGGATTGCTTATTCCTATTTTTCTTTTCCTCTTTATAGCAGCTCATGCCATAGGACAAGGCGCCGTAATATGGGTTTTTATATCGGAAATATTTCCCAATCATTTGCGCAATGCAGGGCAATCTTTTGGAACAAGTGTTCATTGGGTTTTAGCAGCGGTAATTCCCTCCTTTGTTCCTTTGTTGTTTGGAAGTATCGGAGCAGCTGTCGTGTTTTTAATATTTGCCCTATTTATGGTGCTTCAACTGGTTTTTGTTCATTATATGATGCCAGAAACCAGGGGAATCACCCTAGAAAAACTCAGTAAAACCTTGATTAAAAAAAAGTAGCACTTTAGATGAAGGCAAGACAAGATTTTATTTTATTTGTAGGAACTATAGTTTTATTCGGATATGCGTGCTCAAACGGTCCAACTACTCAGCAACAAATGATGTCAGCGGTAGAAGTTAATGCAGAAAAATACCGCCCGGGGTTTCACTTTACCCCTCAGAAAAATTGGATGAACGATCCCAATGGGATGTTTTATTTGAACGGAACGTTTCACCTCTATTTTCAGCACCATCCCGAATCCAATGTGTGGGGGCCTATGCATTGGGGGCATGCCACTAGCGAGGATTTATTCCATTGGAAAGAACACCCCATTGCCCTCTATCCAGATGACTTGGGGACTATTTTTTCAGGAAGTGCCGTCGTTGATTTTCAAAACACCTCCGGTTTAGGAAGTGTAGAGAATCCACCCATTATAGCTTTATATACCAATCACGACGCTGAGGCTGCTGAGGCAGGCAGTGATCGTTTTCAGACCCAAGGCCTTGCTTATTCCTTAGATGAAGGCTTCACTTGGACCAAGTATAAAAACAATCCCGTGATCGAAAATCCGGGTATTCGTGATTTTAGAGACCCTAAAGTATTTTGGATGGAGAGCCAAAACAAATGGATACTTACTCTAGCTGCAGGGCAAGAAACACAATTTTACAGTTCTCCCAATTTAATAGACTGGACCTTTCTTTCAAGTTTTGGAACGGGTATAGGGAATCACGAGGGGGTTTGGGAGTGTCCTGATTTGATCCAACTCAAGGTAAAAGGCAGTGAAGAAACCAAATGGATTCATTTGGTCAGTATCAACCCTGGAGGTCCCAACGGTGGAAGTGCAACCCAATATTTTGTAGGCGATTTTGACGGAACTCATTTTACGCTGGATCCTGATTTTAAGCTTGATTTAGAACAAGACCATCATTTTTGGACGGATTTTGGTAAAGACAATTACGCGGGGGTGACTTTTTCGAATTGGAAGAATGAGGAAGGAAATCCACTTTTTTTAGGCTGGATGTCAAATTGGCAATACGCGACTAAAGTACCCACCGAAAAATGGCGTAGTTCCATGACTCTAGCACGTACCTTAGAACTTTTTAAAACAAAAAGCAGCTTTAGGTTGAGGTCTTTACCCCTGATAGACCATGAAAAAGTGAGGTCTAAAGAAGTAGTCCTTGAACAAACAACTGTAGGTAATGTAACCAAGCTTGTGGAGACAGGAGAACTCAATCTAAGCTCAGCCAAAATTAAGATTGAATTAAAAAACCTAGAAGAACAGACGTATACCTTTGCTCTCGCAAATTCTAGCGGAGATTCTTTTGAGTTTGGCTACAATCACAAGGAAAAACAATTTTTCATTGACCGCAGCAAATCAGGTGATGTGGAGTTTTCCTCAGAGTTTTCGAACAAACCTTCACTGGCTCCTCGCTTTACTTCAGCGAACGCCTTAAGCGTAGAATTTATTTTGGACAAAACCTCCATAGAACTCTTTTATGATGAGGGGGAAACGGTAATGACCGAGATATTTTTTCCACACCAACCGTTTGAAACCTTAACATTAGAGGCTGAGGGGTCTACCCAAGCAGTTTTTTCAGGACAGTTAATAGAATTGAATCCAACGAAGCCCCACCAAGGATAGCTTATCCAAAACGAAGTTTAGAACAAATGAAGATTTCTTTTTTTAAAGTAAAACTACACAAGCGGTTTCCTCTTGCCATCAGCAGGGGGGTTCGGTACGATTCCGAAAATATTTTTTTGAGGCTTGAAAAAGAGGGCATTACGGCTTGGGGAGAGGCAGCACCGGGAAGTACGGAAGGGGCTACTACGGCAGAGGAGATTCAACACTATCTGGAATCATTTACCGCAAAGGGTATCGAAGGAAAGTCCATACAAACCCTTTACGATCAGGCTCGGGCCGAACAAATCCCACCCTGTGCTTATGTTGCACTAGATACGGCTCTTTGGGATTGGACAGCAAAAAAAGCGGGGCTTCCTCTGCATCAGCTCTTGGGGTTTTCCAGACCTCATATACCCACATCGGTTACTATAGGAATCAATCCGCCAGAGGTGGTCAAAGAACGGGTCCCTTTACTCCTGGATGGTACAACCGTAAAATCATTAAAGATAAAGCTCGGGTCACCAGAGGGAATAGAGGCCGATAAAGCCATGTTTGAACAAGTAATAGAGAGCACTAAAGCATACAATGTAAAATTAAGGGTGGATGCAAACGGCGGCTGGGAGGTTGCTGAGGCTCAACACATGATGCAATGGTTAGCTGATAGAAAAGTAGATTATATTGAACAACCCTTAAAAGAAGGGCAAGAAGCAGACCTCAAATATTTATTTAAAAACAGACCCCTTCCCATATATGTTGACGAGTCTTGTCGTTTTGCAGAAAACATTCCCGCATTTGCCTCACATGTGGATGGGGTTAATATGAAATTAATGAAATGTGGAGGCATTACCGAAGCTCTGAGAATCATTGCAACCGCTCGAGCCCATGGATTAAAAACCATGATTGGTTGTATGAGTGAATCCTCGGTAGCCATTGCAGCTGCAGCAGCTGTGTCGGGGGGAATTGACCATATCGATTTAGATTCCCATTACAATCTTTCACCAGATCCAAGCCAAGGGGCACCCATGGTGGACGGAGTTACCCTTCCCCCAGCTGTACCGGGTCATGGAGCCGAATTAAAAAAAGAATTCTATGCTTAATCCCACTCAAAAAATAGCAGTCTATATGGAGGGTCATGTAGACAGTGATTACGGAAAAATGGGGGCAGGAGTAGTGCGCTATCTTCCCAATCCCATCGTAGGGGTCATTGATAAAAAATTTTCTGGGGATCAGATTCAAGACCACATGCCTACGGAAAAACAAGCGCCCATTTTAGGAAGTTTATCCGAAGCCATAGCGTTGGGTGCTGAGGTGCTGATCCTTGGAATTGCACCCTCTGGGGGGCGAATACCCGAAAGTTGGAATCCCGTGATTGAAGAAGCCTTAAATACAGGATTAAGTATTGTCAATGGCCTGCATGATTTATTGAACCCTGTTTGGGGAGCTAAAATTCCCTTTCCAGAAAAACAATGGATTTGGGATGTTCGTGTACCCCAATTTATTCCCAATATAGCTACCGCCCAAGCAGCCAATCTTAACAACAAGCGCATTCTTTTTATCGGTACGGATATGGCGGTTGGTAAAATGACCGCAGGGCTGGAATTGTATGCGCATTACCAATCACAAAAAGTAAACTGTGGCTTTGTTGCTACAGGGCAAATAGGAATTACCGTGACGGGAAAAGGAATCCCGCTTGATGCTTTTAAAGTAGATCATGCCTGCGGAGCGGTTGAACAATCCGTAATGGAACAAAAAGACAAGGACATCGTCATCATAGAAGGGCAAGGATCCTTGTTACACCCTGGAAGTACGGCTACGCTTCCCCTGATGCGCGGGAGTTGCCCAACCCATTTGATTCTTTGTTTACGTGCAGAAAAGCAAAGCTTGAGAAGTCCTGAACACATTCCAATTCCCGATTTACAAAAGTTTATTGAATTAAATGAGTCGCTTAGTAGTGTAGTAGGAACCTATCCTCAAGCGAAGGTAGTGGGTATAGCGGCAAATACCAGTACATTCTCTGCAGAGCAGGCAAGGGACTACATTACCGCCTTAGAAACAAAGCTCAACCTCCCCGTGACCGACCCCATTCGTTATGGAATGGAAAAGTTGGCAACGGCCATAGAGCAAGCTTAATACATTTTTTTTCGGTCCACTTGATGAGGCAGCGGAAGCCCTTTTTCTACCCGTACAAAACAAGCTAACATTTGAAGTACACTTTCTTTGGGATAGGTTAAACTGGCTATATGTGGCGTAATTTGTACAGCTGGATGCGTCCAAAGGGGGCTGTTTTTGGGAAGGGGTTCTTCTTCAAAAACATCTAAAAAAGCTCCACACAAAAGGCCTTCCTCTAAGGCTTTTAGAATGTCGTCCTCCACCTGAACAGATCCTCGAGAGACATTAATCAAATAGGTGGGTTGTTTCAGTTTTTCAAACAGGGTATAGTTTAAAAGGCCTTGTGTTTTTGGGGTATAAGGAACCAAGCAGATCAAGACATTGATTTGAGCAAGAAACTCGTTCAGCGCATCGCCTGCATAGGAGGGAAAAGGGGTCTCTTTGGGAGTAGTACTGTAGCCGATTACGTCAAAACCCAAATGATGTAATTTTTTGGCAGCATCCATTCCTAAAAAACCCGTGCCAAGCACTCCTATTTTCAATTGGCGTTCGTCAAAGTCAAACTGGGCCCAATGCTTTTGTTGTTTTGCGTTTTGAAAATCGTACAAGGCTCGGTTGTGGTTGAGCACCGCCATGATTACATAATTACTCATTGAAAATGCCATCTGAGGATCTACAACCCTACAAATGGGAATGTGTTCCGCTATGGTGTCATCTTCTAGCACATGGTCTACCCCTGCACCCATAGAGAAGATGAGACGTAAATTTTTAAACTTTTGCAAAGCCCCCCGCTTTTGTTTCCAAACCATGGCACAAACGACCTCATCGGCATGGTCGGTTTCAGTGCCTATGACTAAGGGGATATGGGGAGCAAGTTGTTCTAATTCTTTTTTCCATTTTTGAGTCGGAACATCTGGAGCAATAATCGCAAAACGCATAGGCAGGTTGTTTTAAATGACTGAATTAAATATAGTCAAATTGTATATTTTTACACCGGATGAAAGCAATGCAATTCAGAATTATACTTCTTTTTTTAACGAGTTCCCTCTATTTAGGCTGTACCAAAGAAGCCTCCCTAGAGCAAGAAACTTCGGGTTTAAAGGAGGAGATAGCCCAACGGATTTTAATAAAAACCAATGCCATACGCTCCTCTCAAGGGTTCGCGGAACTCCTACAAGACGATGAAATGGATCAATTGGCGACCCTGCACAGTGAAAACATGGTCACACACGATTTTTTTGATCATATAGATCACGAGGGAAATTCACCTTCGGAACGCGCGGATAAATTGAATTACAACTGGTCCACTATCGCTGAAAACATTGGCTATGTTCCTTGGTTTGAAACGGTAACGGGTTGTGGAGATACCCGCAGCGCTGAAGCAATTGCAGATTGTGTGGTGGAAGGCTGGAAAAATTCTCCAGGACATTATGCCAATATGATCGGAAACTTTAAGGAGCTTGGCGTAGGGGTTGCCTTTACTCAGGACAGCACCGCCTATTTTACTCAAGTGTTTAGAACACGCTAACTACTTACAATGGTAGTCTGCGGCTCGGGTAGCTATTTGGTTATTGGGTTTTACATTGACTTTGTATCCGAGTGAATTTGCCCAACCTTTTGCCGCTGAAATTAACTTATGGGATTTGAAATTTTCATCACCATTATAGTCCATATCAATTTGGACTTTTACACTTACTTTTTGGGTTAACCACTCCGCAGTATCTATGCTCAGTTCGGCTTCTTTCCAAAGTCGTGTCCACATGTCTCGAATGAGGGTAACATGGGTTTTACTCAAGATATAATGGACTCCTCTACTGCCCAGTTTATAAGCGATAACGGTAGTATACCGACTTTGTTTATTTATGTTTTGAGAGTCTGTACCAATGTGAATTTCAACATAGGAATAGTTCTGAATCACTTCTAGGGTATGGGAAACAGGATCTACAGCCTGACCGCGAATGTCTTTAAAAAGCAACATACCCACTAAATTAAAAAGAGTATTTTGCTTAAAAGAAAAATAACGAAAGATTTATGACCACACTACTTTTTACGATTTGTAACAGTCTGGTATTACTGGCCTGGTTTGCCCTATTGGTATTCCCAAAGCACAGGCTAACCGAAAGGCTCATGGAGTATCCCTGGCTACCGTTGGGGGTAAGCGTAGTTTACCTCTATTTCATCATCGTTTCTGGAGGGCTTCTAGAGGCAGATTTCAGCAAATTAGAGGGAATTGTTAGTCTGTTTCAGCGTGCAACACCCGAATCAGCAGCGGCGGGCTGGTTGCATTATTTGGCTTTTGATTTTTGGGTTGGGGTCTGGATGATCAAACACAGCAGAAAGTTCAAAATTTCACACAAAATCCTCCTCCTCCCCTTGCTCCTTACCTTTATGCTGGGACCCACAGGAATCCTAGCGTACAGTCTGATACTTTTGGCTCGAAAGCTGTCTACTCCGGCCAGTGAAAGCGAACGGTTTGCTTTAGATCAGGATGAAGCGAATGAGCTACCGGGCAGTTAAGGGCTGAGCGTTCCAAAATCAACTTTGTTTTCGTATCCAAGGATTTAACGAAATGGAAGTCAATTTTTATTTCAGCGATTCTTCTAGGATCCGAACCCATGATTTTTTGAACTTCAGCAACGGTTCCTTTTAAATCCAGCTCGAGAGCTTCCGCCTTAATGCCCATAATGGTCAGCATACAAGAAGCCAAACCGGTAGCTACCGTATCGGTAGGAGAAAAGGTTTCTCCCTTGCCGTGATTGTCGACAGGGGCGTCTGTAAGAAAGGTGGTGGATGAGGCCAAATGAGTGCCCTCGGTGCGGAGGGCTCCTAGATAATGTACGGTACTGGTCATGAGGAACATATTTTAAGATAAAGAAGGTTGGCAACTACCGCGCCTAGACCTAAAATCAAAGGATACAAAATAAACAGCCATAGGCTGTCTTTAAGGGTGAGTAAATCAGATAAGGGGCTTGAATTAGTCAGTCCATCGAGCAACGCATACCACGATTTTAACTGCAGTTTTGCAGCAATAACATTGGCAATAATTACGGTGATCAAAATAAAAAGACCGATAAAATAGACTCGAATCATGTTCAAAAATAATTAAGTTTGACAACTAATGTGTACCTTAAAGCCAAACTTCGATAAGATGCTTAAGTGGACCTTAAAAATTGTATTTTCCATAGGATTTATAGTGGCTAGTATCGTAGTTGGGATCATGTACCACAAGCTCTCATTTATTGATTGGCCCTACGTCATCGTGGGGTTGGTTTTATTCGTGGCAGCCGTATTGATTCCTGTAAAAAAGCAAAACAAATAAAATAGTTAAAAGAAGGAATATGAAAAAAGTAATTCTAGGAATGGTCTTTGGACTCGTTCTACTCCCCATCAATGCCCAAAATAAAAAAGGACTGAAAAAGGAAGTCGTGGCTTCTGTAGAATCGCAAAAAGAAGCTTTGATACAAGCAAGTGATAAAATTTGGGCAGCTGCAGAAATTGCTTTTCAAGAAAAGGTTTCCTCACAAACACTCATCGATTACGCTCGCGCAAATGGTTTTGAGGTGGAGGTCGGTGTGGCTGAAACCCCCACGGCTTTTGTGGCAACCTATGGCTCTGGAAAGCCCGTAATAGGTATTTTAGGAGAGTTTGATGCCCTACCAGGAATTTCACAGCAAACCGTTCCGGTAAAAACCCCCTTAAAAGAAGGAGCAGCCGGTCACGGTTGTGGGCACAATATGTATGGCACCGCTAGCTTGGGTGCGGCAGTAGCAATAAAAAATCTCATTGCTGAAGGTAAGTTAAAAGGAACCGTTAAGTTTTTTGGAACTCCTGCCGAGGAGAAATTTTTTGGCAAACTTTGGATGGCTCGAGCGGGCCTTTTTGATGATTTAGATGCTTGTCTGGATTGGCACCCTGCAGATACTACAGAAGCCGATGTTCAAAGTTCTTTGGCTTTGGTGGATTTTAAGGTTGAATTTTTTGGACAGACAGCCCACGCTTCTGCAGACCCTTGGAATGGAAGAAGCGCCTCCGATGCCCTGGAACTCTATGCACACGGAATAAATTCCTACAGAGAGCATGTCAAGCCTACAGTCAGAATTCACTATCACATTCAAGATGGAGGTCAAGTTGTCAACGTAGTTCCTGATTATTCTAGAATTTGGGTACGGGTGCGAGATACCAAAAGAGAAGGGATGAGTGAAGTTTATGAACACGTAAAAAAAATGGCAGAAGGAGCAGCCATCATGGCCAATGTGGACTACAAAATCAATTTGATTTCAGGAATTCATGAAATCCTACCCAACCGTGCCGGAGGAGCAGCCGTTCAGAAAAATTTAGAAACCCTTGGGTCCCTAGAGTATACGGCTGATGAACTGGACTTTGCTTATAAAATTCAAGAAGCCACCTCCAAGCCTAAATTAGGAATCAACGGAAAAATCACCCCTTTAAAGCCTACCGCAGAACACCCTATGGGAGGGTCAACCGACGTGGGTGACGTCAGCTTTTTGGTTCCCGTAGTACGTCTGGGGGTAACCGTAGCCCCAGAAGGGACGCCCTGGCATTCTTGGGCCGTAGTTGCTTGCGGCGCTATGTCGATCGGGCATAAAGGAATGGTTTATGCTGCCAAAGCATTGAGCATGTCGATGGTCGATTTATTTACTGACAGCAAACTTTTACAGGAAGTTAAAGACGAGTTTAAACTTCGCAAAGGAGCGTATCAGTATACGCCCATGCTCCCTCCCGGGCCGCCACCCATTGGTCAAGAATAGTGAAATAAGGGGGCTAGCTCATCCAGTTGCGCTCCCGCATTTCTTGTTTTACCCCTTTTGCTAAATACACTAGGGCAATCATATTGGGAATACACATAAGGGCAAAAGCCAGGTCGATGATTCCAATCACGACTTCAACTGTGACGAGTGCAGAAAAAATAATGCTGCCTACATAAAAGTAGTTGTAGTACATTCCCCATTTTTTCTGAGTCAGAAAACCAAAACACTTCACCCCGTAATAGGAATAGGTAAAAAGAGTTGAAATCCCAAATACAACCACCATAAGCAGTAAAAGCTGGTCACCAAACCCAAAAAATAAAAGGCGAAAAGCTTCCAAGGTCAACACAATTCCGTTGAGGTCATTCATTTGATAGGCCCCACTGATGATGACAATCAGCCCCGTAATGGTACATACTAAAACGGTGTCGAGTAGGGGCCCCAGCATGGCAACTAACCCCTCATCCGTTCCTTTGGAACTTTGAGACTGGCCGTGGTACATAGGGGCATTACCAACGCCACTTTCATTGGAGAATACCGCCCTTCGCACCCCTAAAATCACGAGTCCCCAAAAACCTCCTGTCACTGCCGTATCAAAATTTAAGGCTTCCCTAAAAATCAGGCCAAAGGTGGGCAGGACCGTCTCACTATTGGAAAGGAGGATGAATACCCCCATAAAAAAGTAAAGGCCCACCATGAGGGGGACCAAATTTGAGGTGACTTTGACAATGGACTTAAGCCCCCCAAAAATGACGAGCGAACTGGCAACGGCCAACACAATTCCGATTAAAAATTTCCATTCCAAATGACCCAAAGAGAGCAGAGAATCCGGTTGGACTACATTCATAAAAGTTTGGGTGAGCTGATTGGCAGTAAAGGCGGGAAGCACTCCAAAGAGCCCCGCAATTGAAAACCATACAGCAAGGGGCTTTCCCCATTTTTTAATCCCCAATTGCATGTAAAACATGGGTCCCCCTAGGGGGTCTCCATTGGCTTCTACTTTTCGCAACTGAACCGCTAGGGTACAAGAGTAAAATTTTATGACCATGCCAATAAGAGCGGTAAGCCACATCCAGACCAATACTCCGGGGCCGCCCATATGAATGGCGATTGCTACCCCAGAAATGTTACCCAGACCAACGGTCGCAGCCAGCACAGCAGAAAGGGCTTGAAAACGAGAAATTCCTTGATTTTTTTCTTTTAAAAAAAGAAGTTTAAATGCGGGTCGGAGCTTTAGAAGAGGAACTCCTTTACTGTGAACCATCAAAAAAAGTCCTCCTCCAACTACTGCGAAGAGCATCACCCATTCCAGGGGACTGATTAGTGTTTTTAAGGCTGCCTCTAAAGAGGAGATCAGTTCGCTCATACGGTAAAGTAAACATTAAATTTTGTTTTCATTTAAAAAAAATTGAACTTTATAAAAATCAAAAACACATGCACTCACGTAGAGATTGGATCAAAGCCTCCATGGGAATTGGAGGATTGATGCTGGCACCTTCTTCGTTGCTTACAGCCCAAGAAAAAGAACATTTTAGACCCCGCAATCTGGATCCCATCGTTCGATTGAGTTCAAATGAAAATCCCTACGGTCCCTCCCAAAGGGTGCGTGACCGGATTAAACAATCTTTTGAACATGCCTGCCGGTATCCCTATGCCTACTCGGACGAGTTGGCCGAACAATTGGCAAAAAAACACGGAGTTTCGCCTGAGTCAATCATTGTAACAGGAGGCTCTACAGAGGGGCTAAAAGTTACTGGGATAACGTTTGCCGCCAACGGCGGAGAAATCATCTCGGGTCAGCCTACCTTTCTTGCCATGATGGATTACGCCAAACAATGGGGAGCCACTGTCAAATGGGTGCCCGTAGGCGAAGACAAAGGCTATGATTTGGAGGCCATTGAAAAACAAATTTCTTCAAATACCAAGCTGGTTTTTTTGTGCAACCCTAACAACCCCACAGGAACCTTGGTTCCGGCCCAAAAGCTGGTTGATTTTTGTGCAGTGGCAAGTAAAAAAACAATCGTTTTTTCAGACGAGGCCTATTACGATTTTATAGAAGACCCCAACTACCCCAGTTTGATAGAGGCGGTAAAGCGGGGTGAAAATGTGATTGTCTCTAAAACCTTTTCCAAGGTTTATGGCATGGCAGGTTTGCGTGTAGGCTACCTCATTGCCAAGCCTGAAATTGCCCAACAAATCCGCAAAAATGTAGTTGCAATGAGTAATGTGCTTGCCGTAGAGGCGGCTAAGGAAGCACTTCAAGACGAAGCCTTTTACCGTTTTTCACTCCAAAAAAACAAAGAAGCCAAAGCGCGTATATACCAGCTTTTAGACCACCTCAAGCTTGATTATGTCCAATCACATACCAATTTTATCTTTTTTCAATCCCAGCGCGACATCCGCGAATTGGGACCGGCAATGCTGGAGAAAGGGGTTCGAATTGGAAGGCCCTTCCCGCCTTTTTTCGATTGGTGTAGAATCAGCACAGGTACTGCGGAAGAGGTAGCGCTGTTCCTCAAGGGAATGCTCGAAATTTACGAGACTTAATTTTCTTTAACGATGATGTAGGTAGCTTTAACCCCTGTAGCGAGGTTCCACCGATTGGCCCCTACGAGTTTGCCTTCGTCATCAAACACCCGAACTTCTGCAGTATTGGGCCCCGACTCCCCTTGGTTGAGGGCGACAAAATCGATTTTGTTAAAGCCGGGAACCAAATCGATAGAGATGGCTTTAAAACGCTCTAATAGAAGCACTTGAGAAACCACTTCTTGATCATTTACCATTATTTTTATCAAATCTCCGTCTGGAGATTCATGGTCACGAAGGGCAATTTGAACAAACTTTCCATTATTTCTAAAGTCACCCAAATATTGATCAACTTTAAATTGATTTGGATTTTTTTCCTTTTCAGCTTGTCGATTTAAACGATTCAAATACTGTTTTCCAGGATCTAGAAACTGTTCTCCACGACCAAAATTGAAGGGAGGATTGTTTACATCGTTTTTGGGATCTTTAAATTCCAGTTTGGGATTAAAAAAGTCTTCCGAAAGAAATTGTTTTTCTTTTTTAGGCGCAAGCAGGCTAGGAGCATTATTTTCTGGGGGAGGGAGCAGGAGCTTAGGGGTCTCTTTAGATTCACCTGCGATTTGTCCCGAAAGGAGATTGGCTCCCAAGAAAAGAAGTAAAACCAGATGTAGAAGTGTCTTTTTCATTGAAAATCAGCAATCACTTAGGACAAACCTAGGATGAATTCGTCTCATTCTCAAGCCTTTTAACAACTATTTAATGCCAAACAGTTTTTTAGCTATCTTTAGTTCAACCAAATAATTTAAGCTTATGGAATTAGCACTATGGGATTGGCTCATAATATTTTTATTTTTTGCACTATCCTTGGGTATTGGAATCTATGTGTCGAAGACCTCTGGCACCAGCGCCAATCAATTTTTTCTTTCCGGGCGAAGCATGCCTTGGTGGCTACTGGGGCTATCTATGGTAGCCACTACTTTTTCTACCGACACCCCTAATTTAGTTACCGACATTGTACGAACCAATGGGGTATCTGGCAACTGGGTCTGGTGGGCTTTTTTAATTACGGGATTACTTACGGTTTTTGTCTATGCCAAACTGTGGAGAAAATCCAACGTAAACACCGATTTAGAATTTTATGAGCTTCGCTATGGGGGCAAACCCGCAAGTTTTCTAAGAAAATTTAGAGCGATTTATTTGGGGATTGTTTTTAACGTAATTACCATGTCGGCGGTTACCTTGGCGGCGATCAAAATCGGAGGAATTATGCTGGGCTTAGAGCCTTGGCAAACGGTAGTTACCGCTGGATTGGTTACCGTAACCTTTAGTGCCATTGGAGGGTTTAAAGGAGTGGTTTATACAGATTTAATTTTATTTTTTGTTGCCATGGGCGGAGCGATAGGTGCGGCCTATTATCTGGTAAACCTACCCGAAGTTGGAGGCATTGAATCCTTATTAGCCCATGAAAATGTGGCGAGCAAAATTGCGATTTTACCTGATTTTGGAAACCGCGAAGCGCTGATTACGCTGTTGATTATTCCACTTGCTGTGCAATGGTGGAGTTCGTGGTACCCTGGAGCTGAGCCAGGGGGTGGAGGCTATATTGCCCAACGGATGCTTGCCGCCAAAGATGAAAACCATGCCATTGGCGCAACCTTCTTCTTTAACATCATGCATTATGCTTTACGACCTTGGCCGTGGATATTGGTAGCCTTGGCCTCTCTTGTGGTTTTTCCTGATCTGAACAGCATTCAGGCTGCTTTTCCTAACATTACCGCAGACAAACTCGGACATGATTTGGCCTATCCTGCCATGCTTACCAAACTTCCTACAGGACTTTTAGGGTTGGTATTGGCGTCTTTAATATCGGCTTATATGAGTACCATTTCCACCCAATTAAATTGGGGCTCCTCTTACGTGGTGTACGATTTCTATCTGCGACAGATTAATCCCGATGCTTCTCAAAAAAGATTGGTAGCCGTTGGGCGAATTTCTACCGTAGTGTTGATGGTGTTGAGTACCTTACTTGCACTGCTGCTTCAAAATGCCATGCAACTCTTTAATTTGCTTTTGGTTTTTGGCGCAGGTACAGGATTGATTTTTATTCTCAGATGGTTTTGGTGGCGCATCAACGCCTGGAGCGAAATCGTAGCGATGATTGCTTCTGGGGTTATTTCTTTGCTTTTAGCCGTTCCATCCTTTGGCGTAAAAGAAGCATTATTTGGTGCGGGAGGTGTTTTTCCGGCTTGGTTTGAGTTTCCGTTTGTGGTGGTGGTAACCAGTTTGCTGTGGCTTTTGACCACCTATCTGACTCCTGCAGAAAGTAATGAAGTGTTGCGTTCGTTTTATAAAAAAATCCAACCGGGGGGCCCAGGATGGAAAAAAGTCATCGATGCAGCTCATCATGAGGGGGTGAATCTCAAAGAAGGGGAACAAGGATGGACGGTACCTTCTGGAATAATCGCCATGTTGTTGGGGTGTTTGATGATTTACAGCATCATGTTTGCCTCGGGATATTTTATCTACGGCAATTATCAGCTGGCGCTACCTTTGTCTTTTTTAGCAATAGCATCGGCCTATTTCCTGATTAAAACATGGAAAAAAATTAGAGTGAAAGTACTGTAAAGAGGGGCTTATCCTAGTATAATTCCGGCAATGGTGGCAGACATCAAGGAAACTAAGGTTCCGGCAATCATGGCTTTAAAGCCGAGTTCGGTTAAGGTCTTTCGGATTTTAGGCGCAATGATGCCGATTCCGCCAACTTGGATTCCAATGGAAGCAAAGTTTGCGAATCCACACAGCATATAGGTTGCCATGACCACAGATTTTTGATAGCTGAAGTGAATCGCGCTGGAACTGTCTTTTAAACTTACCAATTGGGTATATCCCACAAACTCACTTGCCACCAGCTTGACTCCCAAAAGTTGTCCCATAAGCGCCATATCTTCTTGGGCAATGCCAATGACCCACATCAGCGGGGCAAACAAATAGCCTAAAATAAACTCGATAGAAAAGCTCTTGTAGAGGGTATGCCCAGAAATCCAAGGGTTTAACCCAATAAAATCCCCAATACTAGTCAACACGCCGCTAAGCATAGCGATTAGCGCTATGAAGACCAAAAGCATCGCACCGACATTGACCGCCATTTTGACTCCCTCACCCGTTCCGATAGAGATAGCTGACAAAAAATTAGATCCTATTTTATCTCGTGACACTTGTACCTCAGTTTCAATTTCTTCGGTTTGGGGATAGATAATTTTTGCAATTGCTATCGCTCCGGGCGCGGCCATTACAGAAGCGGCAAGCAGGCTCTTGGCAAAGGCTAGACGTTGCACGGGATCATTGCCCCCCAAAAAACCAATATAAGCGCCTAATACACTTCCCGCTACTGTTGCCATGCCTCCAACCATAACCAAAAACAGTTCGGATCGGTTCATTTTTTCCAAATAGCCCTTGATCATTAAGGGGGCTTCGGTTTGTCCTAAAAAAATATTTCCTGCTACCGAAAGGCTTTCCGCTCCGGAGATTTTCAGTAATTTAGTTAATACCCAAGCTAAAAAACCAACGATCTTTTGAATGACCCCAAAATAGTACAGTATGGAGCTTAATGCTGAAAAGAAAATAATGACAGGAAGTGCTTGAAAAACAAAGATAAAGCCGTACTGATCTACATCACCAAATTCTCCCAAAAGCATTTTTGCTCCTTCCCCAGTATAGTTTAGTACGCTGATAAAAAATCCGCCCAAACCTTCAAAAAGTCCTTTGACCCAATTGATTTTTAATACACCTACGGCAACAACAAGCTGTGAGAGTAATGCAATTCCAACCGTTTTCCACGCAATTTGCTTTTTGTGGTTGCTCAACAGATAGGCAAACAACAAGAGTACTGCCATACCCAGCACACCTCTGAGAAGAGAGTTAACTGAAAATCCTGAACTTGGAATCAACTCCATACCAACCTAGTCTAGGTAAAGATAGCAAAACGCCTATCTTTGAAGGTAAAAAAGAGCCGATGAAAATAATTTTTTATTTTTTTGGACTATGCCTGTTGCTAGCTTGCCAGCAAGAAGATGAAGTTTCCACGGGATTGGATATTGAAATCACCACGCCCGATCCGAACCCCCAGCCTGAGGTAGAACCCCCCCTTGAGTTAGTTTGGTCTGACGAATTTGACGGAACCGAACTCAATAGTGACCATTGGAGTTTTGATTTGGGGGATGGATGTCCAAACCTCTGCGGATGGGGGAATAATGAATTTCAAAACTATACCGAAACCAACCACCGCCTAGAGGATGGCTTTTTGATCATTAAAGCGGATAATAACGATGGATATACGTCTACCCGGATTTTAACCAAAGGAAAAAAAGAATTTCAATACGGCCGAATAGAAGCGCGTTTAAAGGTGCCTACAGGAGCGGGTCTCTGGCCAGCCTTTTGGGCCTTAGGAGCCGATATCGACAGC
>Ga0255784_10001055_pt1 | contig 22537 bp, 16 predicted proteins | sample 101ome_14_FD_179982 | JGI IMG/M metagenome (GOLD analysis project Ga0255784, IMG submission 179982) | Coastal salt marsh microbial communities from the Groves Creek Marsh, Skidaway Island, Georgia - 101403AT metaG (version 2) | ecosystem: Environmental > Aquatic > Marine > Intertidal zone >...
AGAGTTAGGCCCAAGTTATGAAAATATGCTGTCATTTTCGCCTAACTTGGGTCTTAAAGCTATGAGGCGCTCAAGGACTCTCATAACTCGGGTATTAAGTCCGAGTTACGACCAAGTTATGCTGTTATTAGTCACCCTGAATATCAAAAACTGCAACCGGTGCGCGTGGCAAGCTGCAAGCAGTCAACGCGAGTCCCCGGGTCTACGAACAGGAGACGTGCTTCACCCCGACGAGCGTGGGCTAGGCTCGAGTGTTTATAAAGCGTGCTCGATCAGTGTCTCTTCTCACGCGTTCCGTATCAGTCCCGTGAGGTGTGAAAAGAAAGCCAACCTAGTCAGCTTCAATACCATGGCCACTCGAAAGCTTGGCTTGGGTGTCGCTGCGCGCTTCCCTACGACAAACGCTCGTTCGGGAACACTCTTCCCTTGGCGCATTACGGGGCCTGTTTCTCACGAAGAATGGAAAGATGTACCGGTAAGTGCCGAAGACTATCGCTCTTCTTCTCCAGCTGAGACTTCAGCCCAAGCTGTGACTCCCCACTGTGGAGGTTCAAGAGTCTTCCATATACGGTACTTCAACCGTGATGGCCGACGCCTACTCGTTGACGAAGGACTCTTTTCGCAACGCGTTGTAAACCAAAATAACTTGAAAGAGGACATGAGGTTGAACACGGCACGACACTCAGTAGTGAATATTCTTACAAGGGCTACCCGCGTCACACTTCTGGACAACACAAATGCGGGTTTCACTTAGCAAAAGACTGCGAGTTTGACAGAGCTGTTTCGACTTAATTAATAAATACAAGTTTGTTCTCAAGATTGTGCCACAGTAAAAGAATGTGCGACACAAATGACACTTCATGGATCACGGCGACACTGCCACCGCAGGCCACACTGACTCAACTTATCTAGGAGCACGTCTGGTTCAGACTCCACTATGAACAAAGCACGAGTGTCAGAGGAAATGAAACCCGCTGAGACAAGCTCATCGATGAACTTTAGTAGTGTGTCGAAGAAGCCGTTCACGTTCAGCAAACCAATAGCCTTTGAGTGGTGACCTAGTTGCCTCCAAGTTGCTATCTCAAACAGTTCTTCAAGCGTACCTATCCCGCCTGGTAGCGCAACGAAAGCATCAGCCAGATCCGCCATTTGTGATTTTCTCTCATGCATAGTTTTAGTCACCATCACCCTACCAGGTGTTTCACCACTGATTTCAGTGGGATGGAGAGACTCTGGGATGATGCCAAGTACTTGCCCACCGCCGCTACTCACAACACGAGCCAGTTTCCCCATAAGACCAATAGAACCACCGCCATAAACTAGGGAGAGCCGACGACGAACCAATTCGTGACCAAATTTTTCTACAGCCAAAGAAAAGCATTCACTCTGCCCTGGACTGGATCCACAGTAAACACAAATTGTTCCTGACATCTTGTAGCACAGCTAGCAAAGCTGTTGAACTTGTGACAAGGTTCTTGCGCACCAGTCAGTCAGTTTCACTGAAAAGTTTTCAACACTCAGCCTTGGCGGGCTTGGGTGTTCTCTTGAAGATGCGCAGATGAATTCGAGAAGGGAATGACAGGCCTTAAGACGTGCCGTCGACTGTGTGATTTACACGTTGTTCAATGTATATGTATAGCTCAATAGAATTTCAAATTCCTGCAGAGTGTTTCGACCACAATTTTTCTCGAGAAGAATTTTAGGAATCCGGGCGGAGCTCCCAGACTAGTTCTAAGCCCCCCTAAGTAGCACGTATGTATGATCTCTCACAGTGGCTGCGAAATGATTTATTCACAAAACACCCCACATATTCATATACAGTATGTATTATGAGTCTATTGTAGACAAAGTTGATTGGATTTTAAAAAATGATATTGTCGCAACCATATTGACGGCGAAAATAGAGGAGATGACCTTCTCAGAGATGGATTGAGGTAAACGAGAACCTTCCGCGGGAAGGAAGCGGTGGCTCCGTCGCGGCTGAACTGTTGGTTCGTTACACACTCGCGTCACAGTTCGCACGCGAACAACTGGTAAAGCCGTAAGCGTTTATTGCTCCATAGAAACAAACTTCCTTGAAGTCATAATGTCTGGTAAGGGAGCTAAAGGGCTTTCCGGCAAAGGGCTTTCCGGCAAAGGGGCGAAAGGAACGATGTCGTCGAAGAAAGGTGACAAGAGGAAGCCAACATCTCGCTCTGTGAAAGCTGGTCTCCAGTTCCCTGTTGGTCGCATTCACAGATTTTTGAAGGTAATTTTCTTTTTGAAAGCTACGTCTTCGGCTTTCGGACATCTCGATGGCGCCTCTTCGTTTACGTGGTTGGAAAGGAGCGCGTTTTGAGCCGACCGTTTAACTTTCATTTTAAACTTGGCTCCGATAGAAGTTGGTGACCGCGTTGAGCCTTTGTGAGGGTCGGCTCCGAAATCTTAATTCACAACAGCATTCTAACCTTTGTATCAGAATCGTGCAGCATCTGGTGGTCGCGTTGGTGCGACGGCTGCCGTATATTCTGCGGCCATCCTTGGTAAATCTTTTGTCCACTTCTGTTCAGAAGAGTTTCTTAGCCTCGCTCAGAGTACCTTACCGCTGAAGTGTTGGAATTGGCCGGCAATGCCTCTAAGGACTTGAAGGTAAGTCATGTGACGTATGACTGCGTGAACTGCTCACGCTAGACTAGGTGAAACGTATCACGCCGCGCCACTTACAGTTGGCCATTCGTGGCGATGAAGAACTTGATACGCTCATCAAGGCCACCATCGCTGGTGGTGGTGTGATTCCGCACATCCACAAATCTCTTATGAACAAGTCTAAGAAGGGAGATTAAGCAGGGTGGACTGAAGCCAGCAGCCCGATCGAGCTAGCAGAGGCAGCTCTGAGAATAAGTACAAAACCATGAAGCTTTATGGGTGCGTACGCGTTCACATCACAATACTTTCGTCGCATACAATGTAAGAGTAAATACATCTCGTTTCATTACCAAATAACAACTTTCAATCTACTAATTCACATTTCACCGTCATTTTCTGCCAGTTTGCTATCACAAGCGACGACCTTCAGTAACTTTAACTGGAACTCTCGCGTGCTGGAGTCTGTTTCTGTGAGATGTACCGAAGCGTCTTCGACGAGAAAAGTCCATACGTTCCCGCAAAATCTATATGTGTGAAGACGACCTTTTATGTTAGCCTTACCTTTCGTCGTGCGTATTGCTTCACACACACTCCTGTCAAACTCCTGAAGTACTTTCATAGCAGCTATGGGAGATATGACTCCGTTGACAACCATTTCGTCCAGTGCATCCGTAAGAGCCATGCCTAAATTTGATCTGCGATAGAGTTCGAGCTTCGACGGGTTAGATCCATATGATTTAACGAAGGCAGAAACAACTCACCGACATCTTCCCCCCCCTAGGACTGTGCTGACTATTTACGCCCGGCTCCAGTCCTCCGTTCGGTGCTTTTTTCCACAGTAGCTGAGCTTTGGTTAGCTTGATTAGCTCGACAATGTTCTCGGGCACAACGTGCTCAGTGACGTCGTGCGGTAAGTTGACGCTCTACCGTCGAACGCACTGCTTCCAGGCGACAAGCAAACGAAGACTGCCGCGTGCGCCCCTCCCCCGTTATCGAGAAGACTATTAGGGCGTAAGCTCTCGATTGTTTGTGCCTCGAGACACATTAGCAACGACTCCATATATTATGTACATTTATTAGCACAAAGAAACAATTGTTCGTCAACGGCGATTTTAGTAGACTCTAGAGCCCTCCTGAAACACTAGCTGGACACGCTACGTGAAAGAGTTTCTGCGAACAAATACGTAAGCCAGCGGCCGGTCGACACCAGAGAAGGATAGCACACTCACAGTTGCCACCGCAAAGTACACCCAACTACTCGACATCCTTAACTCGCGTTTTCTACGTCTGCGCAATGCGGATCGACGCATATTGGAGGGCTTGGGACTCGCTCGTGTCGCGGAGTGTATTTACCGCTACCAGTATACTCAACTGGGAACTAGACCCCATCAGCTCTGCTACACATCACTTACCTGGTGTTGAATCTCCTACGCTACTGATAACGAGCCTATTCATCTATCTCGCGATCGTCCTGACCGGCTTGTCTGTCTTATCCAAGAGGAAGACACAGACGAGCCAAGATCCGATGTGGCTCAGGTTGATAGTTATCTGGCACAATGTCTTCCTCATAGTGCTGAGCCTTTACATGTGCCTCGGCTGCATCACGCAAGCTTATCTGAACAATTACAAGTTGTGGGGTAATGGATATAGCGAGGAAGAGAACAAACTGGCGTTCTACATTTATCTGTTTTATGTCAGTAAGATTTACGAGTTCATGGACACTTTTATTATGTTATTGAAGAATAATGTGAGACAAGTAAGCTTTCTCCATGTTTATCATCACAGTACTATTTCTTTCATATGGTGGATGATCGCCCGTCGAGCACCAGGGGGCGATGCTTACTTCAGCGCCGCTCTCAACTCGTGGGTGCATGTTTGCATGTACACATATTATCTTCTAGCCGCGGTGATTGGAAAAGATGAGGGAAAACGTGCGAAATTTCTTTGGTGGGGCCGTCATCTGACACAGATGCAAATGCTCCAGTTCGTCTGTAACCTTTTGCAGGCGATGTACTGTGTGTCATATTCGACATATCCGAAGTTTCTGTCAAAAATTCTCCTTCTCTACATGGTAAGTCTACTTTTTCTTTTTGGCCATTTCTATTATTCAAAGCACGTGATTGCTGCCAAAAGAAAACGTAAACAGAAGTAAGCGCGCAAAGTTTTGTAAGCATCACTTCGTCAACTTTATTTCTAATCAAGACCATTGTTGTTGCCACGTCCTTTTTATTTCGGCAGCGAAAACACCGAGAGCTCCAATACTCATAGTCTATAGCTGCATCACTTCATCCCCTTCGACAATAGCCCTAATCCACCGCCAGACCCCCGCTTCTTCTTCTGTTTCACTTGCGAAAATTTACCTTCGCGTTGATCAGCTCTAGAACGAGCAGCTGCAATCCCACTGACAGAGGAGTCATTCAACACGTCAAATAAAAACTGAAGAGCTCTTATTTCGTCCGAAGTGAGCTCAGGGTGCCAAAAACGAATGATGAGGACATATCTTGTTGCTGTTGTACTTTCATTGAATGTACTGTGTATAAAGCTGGTATCAGCTATCATACCCTTTCCATTTTCCCAATTCTTCTTAAAGTCACCAACTTGCATCCAACATTCTCCTTCAGGAACATCCAACGCCAAGTGCGACGTTAGAATGAAGTTCGTGTCATCACTATGAGGTTTGATTCCCGTTCCAGGCGCTTGCCGTGCAAAGAATACTTCTACTGATGGCACCTGTAGCTCTCGTATGAGAGCTACTGTCTTAGGAAAGAGAGTCTCATTCTTCTCTTCCCAGACACAACGATCTTGCAGCACAAGTGTTTTCCAGTCTGGCCCATACGCCACTGCTTCTTCACGTGCTGCTGCAACCCATATCTGATTTCCAATTGTTGAAAGTTCAGGATTAGACAGTGCTCGCGTTAGCTCTTCTTTGATTATACTATGCTTACCCTCAAGCTTCTGCATCCACTTGTAACTACTGTCCGAAACCTTGTGGAAAGGAGTGGCGGATAACCCAGCTATGTAGGATGCTGCTTTCTGCAGACCTTGGCCAGGGTGGAAACGCGTATACTCGCGCCCTGCAGCGGCGAAGGTCAGACTATCTAGGACGCGTTTGATACTTTGAGCACCGTAACGTTGTTCCAAAGATTCGTAGATTCGTTTCGCTGATTCCCCTTCGTCAACTGAAGCTGCTTGGACATGCGACCTCAGCACTAGTCTCCTCCGTCCTGTCCGAGACCTGGCCTTCACGCTACTCGTCCAACTCGTTCTCGGTAACGTCTGCATAACAAGAGCTCGCTTCAGCGTCGTAGTCCGCGTACAAGCCCGCTTTTGAGGCCCCGGTTGCAGAAGTGTACACTCTTGCTCCTGCCGACAGGGTGCATACACACATCGTCTGCGGGCGACACGCACAGCACGCAGCGCAACGCGCCAGAGCACTCGATTAGGATGTCCACCAGCAGGATAAAATGAGTTTACCTCGCCTTTGGAACGCGTTCCATACAGAAACCACCCACTGCACAATGTGCGCATGGGTTCGAACCCCATTCCTGGCATGTCCGATCGTTGAGCCAGGATGCCCGAGTGGTCTAAGGGGGTGGATTTAAGAACGCGACGCGCTGACTTTTTAACCTACGAAGCGAAAGTTTTGGGTCACGATTTCGCGAGTGTTAAAATTGTGCGGTCATGAGTGATGCCCTTCGGCAAGGGGGCTTGGTCGGTATCGTGCCAACGTCGACGGTCAGCTCAGAAGGCGATGCGTTGAGAGGTGTTCCTTCAGAGCTTTCGTTTGGGGTAGACTCGTTACGTAAAGCTTTCGTATCGCTTTCGCGAGTACGCAGAGTGAAACGTTGCCTACGCTTGTATCAAGAGCAGATGTCATTGCTCGAGGAAGTGCACGCTACTACGAAAGACCGGGATCTCTCTGGTGTACTACAGCTCCACGTGCGGTTACAGACACTCGAGATTCAGTCATCTGGTCGACTGAAACCTGAGACGCGATATCAGAGCCTGCTTTCAGCAACACCATTTATTCGTGATCATGTGCTTCAGAGCTGTTCGAAGGACTTACGAGGACCTGGTCTCGCCAACACATTGTGTTTGCTCCGGTCACTGGTTTTTCTCAAGCTCCATGATATTACTTTGGTTATCAGAAAAATGATAATCGAACATGTAAAAGGGCAATTTCATCCCGCATTTGTTTCAGAGACCGTTGAAGAAAACTCTATCCGTGTTGATATTAGTCCACTTCACATTCTTTACTCCACGATTCGTGATGTTCTAAGGAGCAACCAAGCTGCCTCAGAGCAGCACGTTGAAATAGGCATGTTTGGCGCCTTTGATGAACAAGAATCTGAAGCGATTCTAATTTCCATACATAATGATATGCATGAAGTATGGACATCCTCGATTGAGTACTTTCTTTCTTGGTTCGAGAAGTTGTGCTTGACACGCACGCAGGGCCCTAGCCCGTCCAAGTCTAAGCAGTACTTAGCACAGCTTGATGCTATAATCGAGGACATTATTTTGATAACAAGGGTCTGCAAGGCACAGCATCTTATGTTCATCAAATACTGGCCGGTTAAGGGGTACGCAGATACTGGCCAAGAAATGCAAGTCGCATCAGACTGTCTTGAGTCGGTTCCAACTCTTAACAACTTGAGCCATCTGTGCTGTCAACTTGAAGGTATCTATATGCAAGAGAGTGTATCGAAAATAGTGAGCGATGGCCATATTGATTCTCACGTGGTACTTGACGATATTTTCTTTCTAGTGAGCAGAAGTATTCGCCGTAGTTTTGCACTGATGTCGACTGACAGCGTTTCAGTTCTCGTGGATAAAATTCATAGCCTCCTCGCTGACATCATGAATCATTACGTTAAAAAGAGAATGGATATTCACCCGGATGATGTTGTTGCCCGTTTCCCTGATGATATACAGGGATTAGAACAGGCTTCAGGTAATCCCAACGAGCATGAAAGTTGTGCACTGGCACTTCTCATCGCACCTTTGAACGATGCGTCTACTATGGAGATCAGGATTTCTGGGCTTCAACAAGATATAATATCGCTCACCAGAAGTATGTTCAAAGAGAAGACTGATCAAGGACATATTTTGCGAGCTACTGAACAATTAGGTAATTTATCTGCCGCTACATGTGGCTGGCGCAGAAATTATGTGTTGAGTCTGGTGCGGACGCGCTTAGCCACGCTTAGCGCTGCATTGGAATGCTTCGCCGGAGGAGCATATGTCGTTTCAGATACAGATTATGCTACTCGTCATGGATTTAATACGTGGGAAAGTGATATTTCAAAAATCCTCCTGAAGGATTTTGCGATAGTGTCCATCATTTTCGACGCCTCAAATGCCGAGTTATATGTGCGATCTACATGTGAGGGTTTGGTTACGCGCTTGGAAAACATAATCATCACGCGCTTAAGATTCAATCATCTAGGTGCGTTGAAACTTGAGCGCGAGTTGAGGAGAATATTTTCTAGTATATCCAGCTCGATACCTTTCCACGTGCGCGGGAGCTTCTCACGTCTAGTGCAGCTCAGTGCTGTTCTGAGTGCAGAGAATACAGATGAGGTGGACTCTTATGTTTCAGATATGAGGTGTCAATCGTCTTGGAAATTGACAGCGCATGACGTGCGAAACATTATGGCACTTCGAGTAGATTTTTGAGATGGAGTAAACCAAATCAACAGCGTGTAGAAACACGCTGTTTCGCCTCAGTCTAAGTTGTAATTATTTCTACTGAAGACACTCTCTGTACTCAATCGACAAAAGTAATACTTTTGTGCTCGTCTACCATCCAAATACCGAGTGCTGTGTACTCATCTAGACAAGCATCTACAGCATCGAGCGCGTTATTGCGCACTGCAAGCTGCTTCACTGTGTGCTGATCGAGCTGCTGAAGTGAGTGCTCTCCTGCCCAGTTACGCAGGACCTGATAAAGCTTTTCAATCGGATCAGAATGTGCATTGTTCGTATTGCACATATGTAGATTCGATTTCGACATTTTCATTAGCTCGAGGGCACGCTCAACATCCTGCTTGGAGACAACATTCGACCACCTTAGTCTAGCTAGAGACTCTGATAGGCGAATTATAGAAAGCAAGGTCCGTGCAGTTGTGTAGCCTGTCGCTTCACTTCCTGCATCTACCTCGGCTTGCCGTATATCTGCGTACGCTCCTGCTATATCATCCGCTAATTCTTCAGGAACATATGGCTCGAAACGTCTCGCCACGGAAATGTATGCTCTCAGTTCAGCTGTGGATACAGGCTCAAATGAATTCTTGGGTGCACGTCCTTCACGATGCACGTTCATGACGTGGCGTGCAAGCTCTACATCAGAATCAGTGTTGGGCACGTCAAGAATAAGCCACAACAAATCAAAACGACTGAGAAGAGCTGCAGGTAGGTTGATATTTTCCTGTGGCGTTACTGAGGTATTATATCTACCATACGCCGGATTCGCTGCTGCAAGCACTGCCGTTCTCGCATTCAATGTCGTCGTTATTCCAGCCTTCGCAATACTGACGGTTTGTTGCTCCATGACTTCATGAATAGCTGTTCGATCACTTTCCTCCATCTTATCGAACTCATCTATGCAACATATACCACGATCGGCTAACACAAGCGCACCCCCTTCTAAAGTGAGCTCTGCTGTCACAGTATCACGATGAATCGATGCCGTCAGACCGACGCCACTGCTGCCGCGACCGGTTGTGTAAACTCCTCGGGGAGATATCGAAACAATATGCTTAAGTAACTGTGATTTTGCAACGCCAGGATCTCCCATCAGACACACGTGAATATCTCCACGAATTTTCACACCATCAGCGAGCTCTCGAGTGACACCTCCACACAATAACAGTAACAGAGCTCTTTTGACTTCAACATGGCCGTAAATTTCCGGAGCGATAGATTTGGCGAGATCTGAGTAGATGTCGGTCTTCTCCCTTAAGCTCTGAAGTTTAGAAAGCAAAGCAGGAGTCTCCTCAAAAGCAGAGTATTTTTGCTTGTGTGGCTTCACAGACATTGCCTCTAGGTACGTTGAGGACACTAGACTCGACGTCATCGAGTACGAATTAGGTGCTCTGGGTAAAAAAACGCCACTGAGATCAATAACATCACCCGGGCTCAAACTTCTCGTCATATCTCCTTTCAAAGCAACAGTGATGGATCGTGGTATGTGGCCAATTGGAACATCTTCAGAAAGTTCCTGAATTCTCACTTCCTGATACTTGACGAATTTTGAAGCCCTCGTCTCTATGAAAAGAGCGGTTTGTTTACCGCACGCCTGTGACGGGCAGAGCTGTTTTGGGTTGAAGACACTGTTTTCAACTTCTTGAAAGTACTCCTGACCACAGGCTTCACACGTGTAACATGCGACTTCCATCAGAGGCTTCACATCCGTGGCTCGCGTGCAGATACCTTTAAAGGTGACGTAGTGCCCTATCATATTCGCGCGAATATCACGCATTCTTAGTGGCACGGTACTCTCTGCAGGCGTAAAGAAAACATCATATCTACGTTGTAATAACGCAGGAAGTGGTGTATCTGCTCCTTCCATGTTCGCGAGGTGACGCTGCTGCAAGACAATATCCAAATCGTCATCGCCAAAAGCTCTAGTAGAGACTAACTTTTTCATGACATTATCAATCTCGTCAGCAAATAAAGTCGCGTAGCGCCTGCAGTTGGAGACGACATTGTCATATAGCTCACACCCTTCTGTTGCTTCTGAAAAAGTTTGAAGATCAGCTAAGTTGACGTTGATAGATCTGCTTTGGCAGTCTAAGACACTTTGGATTGCCTTGAGATATACAGGATCGAATTCTTCGACACGGAACGTCTCCAAGAATTCTTTGATGTACTGCCTATCGTGGGCGTACACTTCTTCTTCCATGTCCTTCCCGTTTAGCTGTTTTTTTTGTTTTTTTGTGTAACTAAGTGCGTCCTAGAACGACGAAAATGGAGTAACTCGTGAATCTTAACGCCTGTGAACTATCAGATAATAGAGAGTGAATGCCACCGCGCGAACTGACGCGGTCTAGACAAGTACCGTCGTGAACCCTCACGAATCGGAAGACGTTTCCACTTTCTTTTTTAAATCTGCCTGTGCGCGTCTCGCCGAGATTCATGGGTGGGGTCTTTTTTTTGTTTTTTTTTGTTGTTTCGTACGAATACTGTACAATAAGACTAAAAATTATTAGAATATGTTCCGTTTCTATGTCATCGGAATAAGTATGCTCGATGCGTCGCATCGTCGTGAACGCGCCTCGTATTTAGCTACGGATGGCGCGATTTTCGGTTCTCGTTCGAGTCGAGCAGTTTACAAATCATCATGCCGACAAATTTACAAATTTTGAAGAAGAGCGTCTGTTCGCCTGGGCGACTGTTCGTCTTACGTGCTGGTCAACGGCCTGCGTTGCGCCGTCGCCGCACGCTAAACACATCATCTATTTTCGATCGTTCATTTACCAGAGCTCGCCTTCCAGTACATACTGCACGGTGAAACCTTGCTAAATCTGGAGGGTTCGTTTGTACGAGAACGGTGAAGTCACACTTGAGTGGCATAACCTAGGTTGATAGACGGGCGAGCTCTGCGTACCTCGCTTCAACACGCGCGACGAAGACGACATCACGATGGTTTGTGTCATGAACTTGAGTTTCATCGTCAATCTCATGGTGTTTTAGGCTCCAGAATGTAGAATGTACCCACAAAAGTACCCAGACGTCGACCAAGTTGTCATGGTGCAGGTATACTCCACACTCCTGCACTAAACAAGCGTCTTCAACTCTCTGTAGGTGAAAAGCATCGCAGAAATGGGCGCATACGTCCAGCTGCTAGAATACGAAAACATAGAAGGAATGATACTTCTATCTGAGCTTACTAGGCGGCGTATTCGCTCTGTCTCCAAACTGATAAAGGTGCGTAGCTGAACTCAATCAAGTCGGGTGTTTTCCTAACGAGCAAAACGGTGTTTAGGTCGGGCGCATAGAACCAGCCATGGTGTTACGCGTCGACGAAGATAAGGGCTATATCGACCTATCAAAGAGGTGCGCCTATGTCATCTTTTCTTCCGAATAGTATTTAGTTTCTTGACACACAGGCGGGTTTCACCAGAGGACGTACAGTCCTGTGAAACCAATTTCAACAAGAGCAAAGTTGTTCACTCTATTATACGACACGTATCTGAAACTACAGGAACTTCTCCAGAGAGCATCTATAAGGTCCGACCTTTGAACGTTTGCACTTATTTTTCCACTGGCTGACTAATGCAACCAGACCATCGGCTGGCCTCTGTACAAGAAGTATGGGCACGCATTCGATGCGTTCAAACTTTTTGTTTCAAACCCAGGATTGTTGGAAGAAGAAATCAAAAACGCTCGAGCGACCTCGGAAGAAGTTTGCGACGTTGTAGATTCTGCTGTAGCGCACGCACTTCTCAAGGATATTCGACGTCGAATGACACCGCAACCCCTCAAGATACGGGCTGATGTAGAACTTACGTGTTTTGCTTACGATGGAATTCTGCATATTCAGAATGCCATGCGTGCAGCGGAGCTCGTCTCTACGGACCAGTGTAAAGTTAAGATGTCGCTCGTTGCTTCACCACTCTACGTGTTGACGTCGCAGACATCTGATAAAGACGAAGGAATTGCTGTGATAGATCGTGCTGTTTCCGTCTTGCAGGTACTTTTGCACTTTTAATTTTTTCTTGTATCACAACGCCATGTAGGAACATATCGCGTCGCATGGTGGGAGACTTGTTGTTAAAGAACAAGCCCGTGTTGTCAGTGAACGAGAGGATAAACTGTTAGCTGAGACAATGGAGCAAGTTACCGAATCGAAGGCTGTCAGTGACAGTGAAAGCGAAGAGGATGACACGATGGGCGTAGCTGAAGTTGTTTAGAGTTTTGTGACGAAGCCGTGTTTATCGTTCGACTTCCCATCGATTTATACTCGATAGGGACCTCCAGCCTTAACTCGTTATTCATTTACCCAACCATCCGCATCCTGTTCATGTGCGTGCGCTTGTTGTGCATGTGGCTCATAACACGTGCTCACGTAGTCTGCTGGGCAACACCGCTTATGATGGGAATGTTCATATTGATCAGTCTTTTTTACTAAGTACGCCTGGGAAGATGGAAGTAATTTGTTCACCGTCTGTTTTGCCAGTGTACGGAAGGTGCTTTTCCATACTTGTCGCTGTAACATGACGTGTGGCATTGTCTTCTCTTCTACTAGTATGTGCACGCGTGTCTGGTATACTACCTGCATCATGTTCCTGAGGCGCTTTACTGCACCACATGTGTTTCTGTCCGCCTTGTTCGTAAACAACCTTGGCATCTAGGATTCTGCTTGTCCCCTCGACTTGGATTTCTCCAACGTTGTCTGTGTCAATCATGTCTCCTGGCGTGTCATGGAACGGTACACTCGGGGCATGGGGTATTTTGGATAAATTGTCCAGAAGATGCGCCCTTATTCCCTCTAAATATTCGCGCGTGTTTTGGTTTTCCATGTTGCTTGTTTGAATATGAAGAGAGTGCGTTGGGCCAAAATACTCAGAGTAGTCATTCTCTGGCATAGTGTCGGCTAGTTCTCGATTCAAGAGGCATGCTGTTTCATATGCCCAACATCTTGCAACGTTGCGGATTGTGTAGCCGCCACCACCAAGAACTAAGAGAGGGACATTGAATGTTGTCATGAACTTGAGACACTCTGCATGGCCCTTGATTGAGAGGTTGAAGCACCCCAAGCGGTCACCTGAAAGGGAATCTGCGCCAGATTGAAAAACCACTGCTTCTGGTCGATAAACCTCCATAACTTTACTCATAAGTGGTTTATATAGAAGCTCGTAGCTCTCATCGTCAATGCCGTCTTTCAATGGTACATTGACACTGTAGTACTTGCCTGCGTGTTGCCCAACATCTTGTAAGTGACCAGTTCCGGGAAAGTATTCGCCAAACTTGTGAAATGACACTGTCATAACTCTATCTGTCGTGTAAAATGCTTCCTCCACACCATCGCCGTGGTGGATATCTATGTCAATGTACAGCACACGTTGATGTACCTTGAGTAGCTCTAGTATCGCTAGAACGATATCGTTGACATAGCAGAAACCGCTCGCCTCGCTCTTTTTCGCGTGGTGAAGACCACCCGACCAGTTGATAACTGTCTCTGAGATCTGATGATTTAATCTGACTGCTCCACCAACTGATCCTCCCGTGTAGAGCTGACAAAACCGGAAAAGACCGTCAAAAACAGGGCAATCCTCTGCTACGTTGAATCTTTTCAGCTGTCGCATATGTTCGTGTTGGTTATCTGGCGTGACAAGTCGCAAAAATTCGATGTAATCATCACTATGGAACTGTGTCATCTCCTCTGCACTTGCGGGGGTCGGCTGAAAAATCTACTCAACTGTTGAGTTTCAAAAAATGGGAACAAGGAACTGCGGCATACCTCCATGTCTCTGTACAGGTCGTAGTGCAGCAGAAGGTTATGAGTCATCCTCATGCGATGTGGTTTCATCGGATGGCCCTGATCAATTGGTTGAATGTGGGGTATAACGCGTTAACTAAATTGCATACCTGGCCGTAGTAAAAGTTACCAACTTCTGAGTCGTAGAAGTACGCGATCTTCTTCTTCATGCCTGCAATCGCGTATCCAGGATAAGTGGTCCTTCTAGCCACTCCGTTTTGTACTCTCACGTCGTAATCGGCTGTGGGAGGTTTGCTTGCGTCCACACGAACCCTACTCGGTGTAAAGAGAACGGCGCGCGACGCGACGGCAACCCGATTTGTTATGGAAACCCGCGTGGTCTGAATCGCTGAATCGTCGCGTACTGCACAGAATTATCGTACGATAATACTAAGGCCAACTAACAGTGAAATCCATTACTTTCCCCATAACTCGCATTCGACGAGCCACACTACTGTTAGTCGTTGACCGATAACTTGCATGATAACTTTTATGGTGCAAATTATTGCCCGACGGCCAACAGTTGATTTTCCGTAACTTGCTTCGTAACTTGCGGTCTCGACGAGTCACGACTCGATGGACTTCGCGCAACGCTCGCGGGCTCAAACGTAATTTTCCGAGTTAGGCGTGTGCAACTAACAGTTGATTTCCATAACTTTCCGCCTAACTTACCCTCTAAAAATTAACTCGTCGATTTTCGAATTGCAAGTTATGAAGATTGTCGAAAATCCACCATAACTTGCATGCAAGTTATGGTGGATTTTACGTGAAATTCATAACTTTCGCGATAACTTGCACCTGTTAGTCGTGAATTTCCCATAACTTGCAGGATAACTTGCTAAACCCTAAAGTTATGGATGTACTGTAAGAGGTTTGTATCCCTCACGAGCATGACAGCAAAAAACGCATGAAACGCTCGGTGCACGTGCCGTCATAGAACGAATCTATCTGTTTATGAGCGTGTAGTACTCTGAGTGCTGTACAAGGCACGAATAGCGAGCGGAGTTAAATCACCAAGGTTAATTATCAAGGATATGAGCCCACACTTATCGTTCTCTGGAGTGCCTGAAGAGAGGACGAAAAACCTTCTGACCGCTTCATGCTGCGCAACGCCAGGAACAAGCTTCCAAGCGGGTTTCTCCATCTCACATAGTAGCACGCTGTACACTGGGGAACTCCCATCGCAGAGATTGATATCAGTTGATGGCCTATACTACGATCGACAAACGTGCACACAGTCGACTACTGAACAAAAAGACAAGTTGGTGACCAATAAACGGAAATTGCCCTTCAATATAATACATTCTGCTATCAGAAAAACGTTACCGCATGCTCTAAACAGTCCGGACACACCATTCATGCAACTTGGAGCAGACTCTCTGGTTTTAGCGGAAACGTGTCGTCACTTAAACGATGTTGGTATCGACTTGACTGTATTCGACCTTCTGGAACTAAAAACACTTTCAAATCTGTTGAACGTCAGCATCTGAGTGTAAAAGAAAAAAGAGTTTCTCTGAGCCGGACTAAGTGCCTGGAAGATCTTTACTAATTTTTTTTCGGATCAAGCCCTGTAGTAAATCTAAACTATTGCCATCAGGGTGTAACTCATACTGTACTCCTCTGTCATCAACTTGTACCCGGAGTAAATTTTGAACCCAAGTTTGGTTCTCTTGCACATACCTGCTAGTAACAAGCCATTGTCAGTGATGCCAATTACTGTAACAAAAGTTTGTCCCTTTGTGTCAAGAACCGCAAGCTGTGTGTTTGTGTGCATCCAGTAACATAGGTATTGTTCCTGTCAACATGTCACTATCGTCGCTACAAAAGCAGCTCAATATTTCACACCTTCACACCTGCAAAACCGCTCTTTTCGAGTTGTGTATGGAGGATCTCAAACTGTTCTACACACGGCATAAGTACAGATATTTTGGCGTTGAATACTGAAAACCTACCAAGTATTTTGGGTATAAGAAGTTCACGCGTGAGCTACATGGCTAAAGCTTTAAGAACGTGGCGTTGGTGCGCAAAGTATGTATTTACCTTTTTGGGCCTTGTTGGTACTCGAGGATGCTTTTCGCCGAAGTTATGTGTATTATCTTTGTGGTTTTCACGAATCTCTTTGGTGATGCCCAGAATTTGATTCAGACATGTTGTTGGTTCCTGATGAGTTTTCATTTTACTCGGACAGTATAAACTTCCACAGGTCACTCACCTCGTTGTTCAAGTTGAGCCCTATTCCAACTATGACATAAAACGCCCCATTGTGAAATATGGCCTTGCACAAGACTCCCCCAAGCTGTTTCTAGCATGAGGGTGCACCGTCATGATAACATAACTCGGCTTACCTTTATATCTTCGTGGTATATGTCATTGGGCCACTTAATTCGAATGCCTAAGTCCTTGGTCACGTCGCATGCGATAACGTCTTCAATCGCCTTCGAACAAAGGGTTCAGTGCTATACAATATTAAACTTCGCCATCGCACCTTTATGATAGCCAAAGTAGCGATATACTGGAGTGTGGGAATTTGTGCAGCGGCACTACGTGTGAACAAGACACGATAAGTTGTGAGGAAATACACGTGCGCATCCAGATTGACTCACACTTTCGCCTGGCATGAGAAAGATAAAGCCAAGGATCCGACTGGCGAGATCCAAGTGTTTGTACTTTGGGTACGTGTTGGTTGACAGATGTCGGTTACAGACGGGAGACTCACCCTCTACCTTTACCAGCACTTTGTTCGTCACAGATGCACAGGGTCCCTATAGGAAATGATGCGAAGTTGCTAAGGAACATCAGGCAACTTCCACTCTCACTGTGATGAAACCTACTTAAACAAATAGTCACTAGTACTAGGAAGTGTGGGGCTGTGCAGCACTATGTTTCCGAGGTACTTTGTCTTAAGTTGTGAGGCAAACTCTTCGTATTTGAACGTGGTAGTTCTTTTCGTACTGCTGCCGCGAAACCTGAATGAGCTTTCGTAGCGAAGATTTAATTTGTGGATCCTTGATCTATGTGCTGCTTTACCTAGAGTCCAGCGGCCTGTTCGAGATGGTTTCTCTCGCCAGTAGCAACGCCTGGGTCGTTTCACGCACTTGTCCACTCTTCTACGAGGAATCTTACCGCTGAATCCCTCGGATAAAGATCGAAGTTCATCTGATTTCCTTGGTCTGCGACGCTATGGTCCTCTGGAGCGAGTGCCTAAATCAGTCCCGCGGATCGTCCGACAGGGCACCAGCGGAGTTGTTTGGCGTGCGGACAAATTTGCCGTCAACCGGGACTGTGCTCAACTGGATCAGTTGGACCAGACCGGATGACAATATTGGACCTTCAGGTAAGAGTTTTTTTAGATATGACGTTTTATATTGCTCGACGTACTATCGATAGTATTTCATGTCGATCTATTTCGTGCTCTCTCTCCCTAGGCCTTAAATCAATTGAGGGCGACTAACAGCAAGCCACTTCATAACTTTTAGGCCCAAGTTATGAAAAAAATTAACAGCAAACTTTTTTCGTAAAAGTTATGAAAATGACGTGAAAATCCTCCTAACTCGGGCCCGAGTTACGAAGAATTTTCACCTTTCTTTATAACTCGGGACTCATCAATCCACGAGTTAATTTCGATGGGGGTAGAGTTAGGCCCAAGTTATGAAAATATGCTGTCATTTTCGCCTAACTTGGGTCTTAAAGCTATGAGGCGCTCAAGGACTCTCATAACTCGGGTATTAAGTCCGAGTTACGACCAAGTTATGAAGTTATGCAAATCGATTTAGACGCTTGAAGAATTACTGGTACTAGTGGTATTAAACACTTTAAGTGTTCACTACATAGATATTGGGCAAAGTACGAGTACTCGTAGTCCTCTCTGCTTCGTAAGTCCCCAAAGACTTGTCTTGTCAACCGTACTGGGGTAGTGTCGATTGAAGGAGTTCGAGACCCGATAACTGTGCGAGGGAATTCGGGCTTATTCGGCGAGCCATTCGGATGCACGACTCCAAGTATTTCTCTTCGACAAAGAAAGGTTCAACCACGCCCTATCCGTCTTTTTTCTGCGTGCTGATCTATTCACGTCCAGGCGAACTTGTGGAATGGCGCCAGGACCTGGTGAGAGGTGGTCAGGATGTGGCAAAGGCTACCATAAAGCGGGGTATGTATCCGAATTACATGGCTCCGAGCGTACTTATTGATGTTTTGCTCAACCCAGTCATCGCTGCTATGACCGTCGGCAAGGACGTGTCTTCGCTATTCCCGGACATAATCAACTGCATGCAGACAGAAGACATCGAACTAAAAAAGCTGGTGTACTTGTACGCCATCAACTATGCTCGTTCAAATCCTGATTTAGCGATTCTAGCTGTTAACACTTTCGTGAAGGTACGATGACTTCACCTCTAACGGTCTGCGACTCAGTATTTCAACAGGATAGCCAAGATCCCAATCCGCTCGTAAGGGCACTTGCTGTCCGTACGATGGGTTGTATTCGTGTTGCTAAGATTGCTGAATATCTGTGCGATCCACTACAGCTCGCGCTGCAGGTAATGCGGTCATGATAGTTTAGTATGCGGCGGATATAGTCAACTGTTTCGTAGGATCCTGACCCATACGTGAGGAAAACAGCTGTCATGTGTGTAGCTAAATTATACAGTTTGAATGCTGAATTGGTCATGGACAGGTTTATTCATATTTAATCCATAGCTCCAAGATCAATTGAGCCTTATTCCAACGCAGAGGATTCTTTGAGAGTCTGAAGGAACTATTATTTGACAAGAACCCAATGGTGGCGGCGAATACTGTTGCTGCACTAGTGGAAATCCAACATGGTGATAGCGCAGGAATAATCTCTTCAAGCTCCATTGTAAACGTGCTAGCAATACTTGATGGCTGTACAGAGTGAGTTCTGATTTGCCTTTTGAGTGAAGATACGACTTAACTCTTTGGAAGATGGGGACAAGTGACAATTTTGAACTGTCTCATAGTGTATGACTGCGCGAGCGAAGACGAAGCTGTTATTGTGCTCGACAAAGTTCTAATGAAACTTCAGCACGCCAACTATGCGGTCGTTTTAGCTAGTATTCGTGTTTTACTAAATAAACTGGGCCATGTTAAGGTTAGTTAGTCGACGTAAGTTTGTGTAGGTTTGACTTTGCCTGGTAGGAGAGACAAAATTACTATCTTGAAAGGGTGGTTCCACCTCTGATTACGATGCTCAACGCAGAACCAGAAATACAGTTTGTGGCTTTACAGGAAATCCGTGAACTAATTGTGCGTTGGAGTGTACCCTTCTCCTCCTCTTACAAGGTGAGTAAAATAAGCCTGGTTGCTGCCGTTTTCATGTGTTATCTAGGCGTTCTTTTGCAAATATAACGACGCGACTTACGTAAAATACGAAAAGTTATCAGTGCTTATCGAGTTGATCCATCCAGACAATGTACTAGATATCCTGTACGAGTTGAAGGAGTATGCGGGGGAAGTTGATATAGACTTTGCACGCAAGGCAATACAATGTATTGGGCGATGTGCGGTGACTGTGTCAGAGACTTCGAAACAATGTGTCGACGTACTTTTAGAGATCATCAACACAAAAGTTAACTATGCTGTGCAAGAGGCGATTGTGGTTATGAAGGACATTTTGCGGCGCTATCCAGGTCAGTACGAGGGCATGATCAAACACTTATGTGATGTTCTCGAGAGTCTAGACGAGCCTGAAGCAAAACGATCTTTCATTTGGATTCTGGGCGAGTACGCAGATCGTATTGAAAATATAATCGATCTTCTTGCAAGTTTTGTAGAAGGGATTTCTGATGAATCTATCACAGTGCAGTTACAAATACTATCATCTGTGGTAAAGTTATTCTTCAAACTTCCGAGTGAAGAGGCTAAGGTCATTGTTCAACAAGCGCTGCAATTCGCAACTAATGAAAGCGAACACCCTGATTTACGGGATCGCGCGTACGTCTACTGGCGTTTACTCAGTCATGTAGATATGAACTCTGCAACAGGGGTCATCGTTACAGGGGCACTCCCACCTGCGTTGTGAGTCAAATATGCACATTACCTAACATATAGTGCCTAGAGATAGCAAAATTTAAAGTAAGGGACTGCTTTCAATTTCATGAAACATGCCTACGCGTATCACATCACGACTAAGAGATAGGATAAAATTCTTATAGATCTTTGCCATATGTGTGTAAATTCTCAACTTCTTCCTCAGCACTTCATGTCTTGGAAGTGCGACACCGACGCGTTCATAAGCTAACTGACGCTAACCAATAGTTTGTTCTTCTTACCAGCAGCAAGTAAAAGAAGTTGTCCACCAATTAGATCGTCTGGGCACACCATTAATTCATCAGACATGACCTTGACGTTGTTGAGTTGGAGGCCACCGCCTTTGATAAGTCGTTTAGTCGCTCCCTTGCTCGGTTGCAAACCGACTTCTACGACCAAATCTACGATATTTGAACCAATAACTTTCGACATTGGCAACTCTGCACTCGGAACAACGCCTCGTAGCGTTGATAATGCTTGCACATCAAGCTCAGTATTGAGTCCAGGCTTCAAAATAGCAGTTGCTTGCTGTGCCTCTTGTAAACCGTCAATGCCATGCACGAAACGCGTGACTTCTTCAGCGAGTCTAGTCTGCGCAGAGTTCATCACGTAATCGGATTGCTTCATCGACGTCTCGATGTCTCGGATCTGTGGCAGCGGCAAAAAGGTGAGCATTTTCAGAAGTCTGATGACATCAGAGTCTTCAACACTCAGAAAGTATTGATAGAACTTGTAAGGAGACAAACGCTCGGAAGAGAGCCATATCGCGCCTTGCTCACTTTTGCCAAATTTAGTTCCGTCGGACTTGAGCAATAACGGAAATGTTAAACCAGAAACCTCTGCAGATGGTTCTAAGCGGTGAATGAGGTCAGTTCCTGCTGTGATATTTCCCCATTGATCACTTCCACCCACTTGAACTGAAACATCGTGTTCGCGCCAGAGATGGACAAAATCGTAACCTTGTAGCAGCTGATATGAAAATTCTGTAAAGCTGATCCCATTTTCGCTCTGAAGTCGTGATTTCACGCTATCTTTTGCAAGCATGGTACCGACACGCGAAAATTTACCAATATCTCGCAAGAAATCTAAAATACTCATGCCATTATACCAGTCAAAGTTATTCACAACTAGAATCTGGTCACTATCTTCTCCTTTAAACAGGATTCTCTTCAATGTATTCGCTATGGCGGCACTGTTGCTTTGAATTACTGACTCTTCCAGAACAGGCCTCTCAGTAGACTTGCCTGAAGGGTCTCCGACTCGCGCCGTTGCACCACCGATAAGTGCCAAAGGTTTGTGACCGTATGTTTGAAACCACGAGAGTACCACAATACCGAGCAGATTACCAATATGGAGCGAGTCTGCCGTCGGATCGAACCCGCAGTACACTCTCAGCGCCCTGCCCTCTTCGAGTAATTTCTGATTTGTACACGCGTCCAAGAGTCCCCTGTTAGACAGTTCGACGAACAAAGTCGATTCATGAGTTCCATCTCTAGACGGCTCATAGCTGCGTTGTCGCATCAAGTTATCACTCTGCCGTTTGAGAGCTGAAACGCGACCGGGTAGCTTAGGTCGAGAGCTCTTCCGACAGAACGCATGTGTGAGAAGTCGGGCACTCCTACAAATCGGTTGCGCCATTTTGAATGTTTTGGCTGCAGTGGGTTAATGCTGCGACTCACTACTGCGACTCACTACAGCCTGCGCTAACAGACACCACCACGAACGACGACTACAGGGCACAACCCCCAAAGTCTTGCCGACAGCGAACTACAACTTACGCCGATCGAGTTTCAAAAACCACATTTGGGGCTGCATATAGTCCATATACTAGCAGTCCATATAATCTGTACCTATCGCGTATCATCACGGACTTGTCAATCCGAGCGCCCGGGAAGCTTAGTAACCATATTGTGAAAATGTAAACCGAGTCTGCATTTGTTTCGACGTTTTCGAATCGACAAATGCCAATGGCATTATGCCATAAGTTGCGGGTTGTCGACGGTGGTAGCGAAGACGACGTCATCAGCGTTCGCCGCCCTCGAAAGCACTGGAATCCCGAAACCCGTGTACGAGCGCTTAAAATTAGAGGGCGACACTCGACCGACATCAAGAAAGCCGCTGCCATCCTCAATTTAGAACGTGGCGTTTTTGTGATCGTTCGAAATAAAATGATGCGAGGGATACTGTCGCAACCGAACGTCGCGCACCTTGTCAAGGGCGTCTACCGGGGGCAACCAAGACAAAGCGGGCTTGTGTCCGTACCGACGCGCGACGCGCGCGTCAGGACTGCCAGTACAGTGATTGATCGAGATGGTAAGTTGATATACCTGTCCAAGCTATTCAATGACTCAGTGATTCACTCGTAGAAATCCTTGTGGACAG
>Ga0255784_10001057_pt1 | contig 22520 bp, 25 predicted proteins | sample 101ome_14_FD_179982 | JGI IMG/M metagenome (GOLD analysis project Ga0255784, IMG submission 179982) | Coastal salt marsh microbial communities from the Groves Creek Marsh, Skidaway Island, Georgia - 101403AT metaG (version 2) | ecosystem: Environmental > Aquatic > Marine > Intertidal zone >...
GAGTTAGATTATCTAATCTAATGAATCGGATCAATGTAAGCACTACAACACCAGAAGAAGCAGAAGAAATTCTTGCTCGAGCAGAAGAAATTAGTCCAACCGAACCAGGTGATGAAACACCAACTGCACCAGAAACACAAATTGCCAGTGGACCTGTTTCTCCAGAAGGAATTACTAGTAGATTGTCTCCAGAGGCAAAAGCAGAATTTGAAGAAGAATTAGATAATAACAACAACGACTTAGTTAAAACATTAGCGTTTTTCAAAGAAAGAGCTGACGCTATGCTCAGAAGTAGAAGAAATACACCCCAAGAATTATTTGGTGTAACAACCAAAACCGCAGGATTTGGATTGAGAGATGTTCCAGGTAAGGGTATAATTGATATTTCTACCGTGCCGAGTCTACGTCAAGTAAGTCCTAAAGGTGCAGCAAACGCAGATGAGGTAAGAACAAGATTGTTATCAAGAGTAAGATACAAAACAATTGACGATATGGAAGAATCAAGAATATTACAATTAGCAGGAGTAGATATGAAAAAGAAATTAGACGAAGCAAGCATCAACATCAATGGTGCAGATGCAAGCGAAGTAGCAGAAATACTCCGCATGATGCAATTAGCAGGCGCTGATGGTGCTAAAGTAGTAGAACCAGACGATATCAATCCTGGTCCTAAGCCTTGCCCAATTTGCGGCAAAGTACACGGTCCAAGTCAACCAATGGGCGGTTGCGGTTCAAAACCAAAAGAGCCAGGAATGGGCGACATGATTCGTTTAATGTCTCCAGAAGAATCAGTTGCAGAAGAAAATGAAGATGGCGGATTTGAAGATGCTACAACTGAACCAGATGAAGAAATGACTACTTATACAAATGATATGAGTGCAAGTATTCCAGCAGGTAATGATTTGCACAAAGAAAAAGGATCATATCCTGCAACCGCAGGTGGCGATAATCCAATGAATACAGAAGAAGCAGAATTAGAAGAAACAATTAAATCACAACTGCTTGCAGCATTGGCACAACGCAAAAAATAATACACCCCCCAGAACTCAATAGGGCCTTCGGGCCCTATTTTTTTGGTTAAATACAGTATGAGTAAAAGTTTAGACGGCGTACTAATTAAAAAAGCAAATCAAAAGGATACGTATACTAACGAGCAAGTTAAAGATCTACTTGCTTGTATGGACCCCGATACAGGCTATTTGCATTTCGCAAAACACTTTGCATTTATTCAGCATCCTGTAAAAGGAAAATTGCTGTTTGATCCTTTTGAATATCAGTTAGGTTTAATGGATAGTTATCATAACTATAGATTTAATATCAATATGATGCCTAGACAAACAGGCAAAACTACTTGTGCTAGTATATACTTGGCTTGGTACGCAATGTTTAATCCAGATCAAACTATTCTTATTGCTGCACACAAATACACAGGCGCCCAAGAGATTATGTCTCGCATACGTTTTGTGTATGAAACTTGCCCAGATCATATTAGAGCAGGTGTTACAAGTTACAACAAAGGTAGCATTGAGTTTGAGAATGGATCACGTATTGTATCGCAAACAACAACAGGCAACACAGGACGTGGTATGTCTATTTCATTATTATATTGCGACGAGTTTGCGTTTGTGCAACCTAACATTGCCGAAGAGTTTTGGACTTCAATTTCTCCTACACTGGCAACAGGTGGTCGTGCTATTATTACAAGCACACCAAACAGTGATGAGGATACTTTTGCTACTATTTGGAAACAGGCCGAACAAAAGTTTGACGAATATGGTAATGAAAACGATGTAGGTATAAATGGATTTCACAGTTTTAGAGCAGAATGGCACGAACATCCAGACAGAGACGAACAATGGAAAAAAGAAGAAATTGGTCGTATAGGCGAAGAAAAATTTAGACGTGAATACGGCTGTGAATTCTTAGTATTTGATGAAACACTTATAAACAGCATAAAACTAGCTGCAATGGAAGGTATTGATCCTATTATAAGAATGGGTCAAGTACGTTGGTATAAAAAACCTGATGCTAAAAAATCATATGTTGTAGGCTTAGATCCTAGTATGGGCACAGGGGGCGACTTTGCAGCCATACAGGTAATAGAATTACCTACTTATGAACAGGTTGGAGAATGGCAACATAACACAACTGCTATACCTGGACAAATACGTGTTTTAGCCGACATATGTAGATACCTAGCAGATGAAATGAAGTCAAGTAGTAATATATATTGGAGTGTAGAAAACAACGGCATCGGTGAAGCAGCATTGCTTGTTATAAATGATTTTGGTGAAGAAAATATCCCAGGCTTGTTTATTAGTGAACCTATACGTAAAGGACATGTAAGAAAGTTCCGTAAAGGATTTAACACTACTCATAGTTCAAAAACAACAGCGTGTGCTAGATTAAAAACAATGATAGAAAATGATAAACTGACAGTGCGTAGTAAAGCACTGCTAAGTGAATTAAAAGCATATATTGCAGCAGGTAGTAGCTTTCAAGCTAAACCAGGACACTATGACGATTTAGTAAGTAGTTTATTATTGACACTTAGAGTTATGAGTGTAATGAAAGATTGGGATCCTACAGTGTATAATACGTTCAGTCAAATTGAACATGAAGACGATTATGAAATGCCAATGCCGATCTTTGTTAGTAGCAGTTATTGATAAATAGTTTATAATGAGAGATTTAAACGTAGTAGCAGAACAACTTTTTAATAAAATACGTGGACGCTTTCCTAGCGTTACAATCGGCGATGGCGAAGGCAACGTAACTAACGAACCTGCACTTGCTAGATTTTACGAATTTGATTTTAAAAGTCAAGATAGTGTTTTAGGTAAAGTAAGTGTATCACTAGATGAAAAATCAGGTGTTACAATTATGTACAACAAAGATTTTACTGAAAATGTAGGATTTACAGAACGCGACGATTGGTATGATTTTTTAAAAGGTGTTAGAGTTTTTGCCAAAAAACGTTTACTAAATTTTGAAGTAAGAGATATAAACAAATCAAACTTTACACAAAGAGATTACGGCTACATGGCGGCAAATCGCGGAGAAACAACAATGAACGAATCAGCATTACGTGGAACAAATAAAACAAGTTATCAACGTATTGGCAATGCTAAACTAAGCATCAAGCACACAGGTAATATTGAAGAAGGCGAAAGCAGAACTAAAAAAATTGGTTCTCTTTTTATTGAAAACGCAGCAGGAGAAAAGTTTAAATATCCTTTTAAACATTTGAGCGGTGCTAGAGCAATGGCTGTTCATGTTAGCGAAGGTGGCCATCCATTTGACGACTTTGGCAAACATATTACAAGCCTAAGTGAAGAACTTTCAAATCTCCGCAAGTTCAAAACTTACATGGGTCGCAGCAGTGTAATGGCTGAAAGTCTAGCCGAGCATATGGATACTGTAAACGAGCGTATTGCTACTGTGCGTAAAACTATTCAAAATCTCCAAAAGCCATCGAATTATACAAAAGCATTTGAAAATTTTGTACCAGAAGAAAAAGTAGAAGTACCAGAAGATGTTGCTGACAGTTGGATTGATCAGCTAACCGTAAAACAGTTTAATGAAGAATTAAAAGATGTATTCCCATACATTTACAATTTAGTAGGTGAATCAGCAAGGCCGCAAGAACTTGCATTTGAAGATATTATAAATGAAGTAGATAAGGCAAGCATAGATGCAGCAGTTGGACAAGCGTTAGGTGGAGCACCTGCAACTAGTCCACGTCCAAAACTTAGACCACAACAAAGAACAAGCGATGATATTTTTCCTACGGAACAAAGAGCAATCGATGATGCATTAGCAAATGGATATCAAGAGCAAGGCAAAGATTTTGAAATTATACCAGCAAAAGGCGGAATGTTTATGTGGCGTCAGATTGGCCCAGATGTAAACATTGGAGCAGTAGGCGGAGATCCTATGACAGGCGAACCTATTACAAGAGGCGTGAACACAGAATCTCAAATCGATATGGCATTTGACAAATTGTTAGGACAGTTTGCAGACAACTTTAGTATGCAAGTAGAAAAGTTAGATCCAGTAGGCGACGAAGACGACGATATTGATAATGACGGTGATTCTGATGATTCGGATGATTATTTAAAAGCTCGTCGTGCAGCAATTGCAAAAGCAATGAGTGGAAATGAAAAGTCTGACGCAGAGGCAGGCGAGCGTAAAAAACACATGAAAAAGACAGGCGGCAATCCATTTGCAAAAGAAGACATTGCAGCAGAAGATGATAAAACACCATTAGGCGAATTTATTCTAAGTTATTTCGATAGACAAACAGGCCAGTTTCCAAAAGGCGAAACAGCAGTATTGACCAGTGTAGAAAAAGACTATGGTGATCAATACGTCAAACCAGCAAGTCAGTTCATAGAACGTCTAGGTCAAGTATACGAAAAATATCAGGCCCGCAAAATGGCAGACTTTACAAGAATTCAAGAGTTAGCCGGTTTAAGATAATCGGCTAACCATTTGAAAATTTTGTCAAAAAAATAGTTGACAAGATAAATAACATTGTGTAGTATAGTAATTGTGCTGCACATTTAAGGCACATAGAACATAGGCAATATATAAGGAGGCATAACTATGGCATCATTAGCAGAAATTAGAGCAAAGCTCAAAGAACAAGAAGCCGGCGCTGGCGGACAACGTACAGGCGGTGGCGACAACGCAATTTACCCATTTTGGAATATGAAAGAAGGCGAAACTGCAACGTTGCGTTTCTTACCTGATGGCGACGATTCGAACACTTTCTTTTGGAAAGAACGTTTGATGATCAAACTTCCATTTAGTGGAGTAAAAGGAGACACAAGTTCTCGTCCAGTACAAGTACAAGTTCCATGTATGGAAATGTATGGAGAATCTTGCCCAATTTTGCAAGAAGTACGTGGCTGGTTTAAGGACGCTAGTCTTGAAGATATGGGTCGTAAGTATTGGAAAAAGCGTTCATACATCTTCCAAGGTTTTGTAACTGATGATCCACTTAAAGAAGATTCACAACCAGAGAACCCAATTCGTCGATTCATTATTGGTCCACAAATCTTCCAACTAATCAAAGCAGCACTTATGGATCCAGATATGGAAGAACTGCCAACAGATTATACTGCTGGTGTAGACTTCCGTTTGTCAAAGGGTACAAAAGGTGGCTATGCAGATTACGGCGCAAGCAATTGGGCACGTAGAGAGCGTCCACTAGGTGATGCAGAGATGGCAGCTGTGAACAATCACGGTTTGTTTAATCTAAATGATTTCCTTCCTAAAAAGCCGGGCGAAGTAGAACTTAAAGTTCTTACTGAAATGTTTGAAGCAAGTGTAGATGGCGAAGCATATGATCCAGATCGTTGGAGCAATTACTTCCGTCCAGCAGGTATGGCAGCACGTACAGGTGATCCAAACACAACACCTGCACCAACACCTGCTCCACAACCAGCAGCAGCACCAGTACAAGAAACTGTAAATGATACTGGTTGGCAAGATCCGGCACCAGCAGAAACACCAGAGCCTGCACCTGCACCAGAAGCAGCGGCAGAACCGGCAGGTGATGCAGGTGGCGCACAAGACATTCTTGCAATGATCAGAGCACGTCAAAATCAATAATAGAAAGGGCTTCGGCCCTTTCCTACACTTTTTAGAATAGGAGATATATATGGCTACTAAGGCATTCGATCCTAGCAAGTTTCGAAACAGTTTAACAAAATCTATTAAAGGTATGAGTGCAGGCTTCAATGATCCACAAGACTGGATCAGCACAGGTAACTATGCACTAAATTATTTACTTAGCGGTGATTTCCGTAAAGGTATTCCACTAGGTAAAGTAAGCGTGTTTGCAGGAGAATCAGGTGCAGGCAAGTCTTATATTGTGTCAGGCAATATTGTAAAGTCAGCACAAGAACAAGGTATCTTTGTTGTACTAATTGACAGTGAAAATGCACTAGATCAAACATGGCTAGAAGCATTAGGTGTTGACTGTGATGACAGCAAACTACTAAAACTAAACATGGCAATGATTGACGATGTTGCAAAAACTATTAGTACGTTTATGGATGACTATCGCTCAATGAACGAAGAAGATCGTCCTAAAGTGTTGTTTGTAGTAGACTCATTAGGTATGCTTATGTCACCAACTGAAGTAAATCAGTTTGAAGCAGGTGATATGAAAGGTGACATGGGTCGTAAAGCTAAAGCACTAAAAGCACTGGTTACTAACTGTGTGAATATGTTTGGTTCATACAATGTAGGAATGTGTGTTACTAACCATACTTATGCATCACAGGATATGTTTGATCCAGATGATAAGATCTCAGGTGGTTCGGGCTTTGTGTATGCAAGTTCGATGGTTGTAGCAATGAAAAAACTAAAACTCAAAGAAGATGCAGACGGCAACAAAACATCACAAGTGCATGGTATTAGAGCAGCGTGTAAGGTAATGAAAACACGTTACGCTAAACCATTTGAAGCAGTGCAAGTAAAAATTCCATATGAAACAGGTATGGATCCATATTCAGGTATGTTTGATTTGCTAGAAGCAAAAGGCTTGCTTGAAAAACAAGGCAATCGCTACAAGTATATTGATAGCAACGGCGAAGAAACACTAGAATATCGCAAGAATTGGACAGGTGACAAACTCGAAATGATCATGACTGATTTACCGGCAAAAGAAGAACAATTGGTAAATATCGCTAACGCAACCGAAGAAGTTGTGGATCATGACGAGGAGCCTGTATTAGATGAATGAAGAATTTGTCGCTGATCTGTGGGAATTGTTTAAAGAGTATCTAGACAAGAAACACATTGAAATGGCAGCTGAAAAGTATGTTGATACACTGATCGATTATGGCATGGATGACATACAGCTTAAAGGTATGTTAGGTGTAGATAAAACTTTAGATGCTGCTATTCAATATTATTTAGAAATGGATCAAGACGATTACGAAGATGAATGGGATAACTAATGGCATGGTACAGCCGAGTAAGTAGAGATATTACGCAAGTTCCAGCAGCAATACAGTATTTTGATACTGAGCTTCAAGCGGCAAAGCTAGAAGTAAAGTTAAAAGGAAACATTGAAAAAGCAAGTGCAGAAATGCCGGGCATTGTTGAACATCGATTTAATCAACTACAAGAACTAGAAGCCATATTAGAATATTTAAATATAGAACTGCGTAAATTACGCAGTTCATTTTTTCGTAAATATCTTGAAAACTATCAACGTGCATTGAGTAGCCGTGACGTAGAAAAATATGTCGACGGCGAACAAGATGTTGTTGATTATGAAAAAATTATAAACGAATTTGCACTGATGCGCAACAAGTGGTTAGGTGTACTAAAAGCACTTGATCAAAAACAATGGCAAATTACAAATATTGTCAAACTGCGAGTAGCAGGTATGGAAGATGCAACACTCTAAAATATTACTAACAGGATCACATGGATTTATTGGCGGTCATTATTACCATCATTTACAACAAAAAAATGAACATGTAATACCGTATGATAAAAAACTTAGAGGTGAAGATTTAGCAGATAAAAATACCACCCAACTATTGCCAGATGTTGATACAGTAGTACATCTAGCTGCTACAAATGGCACTGCTCTATTTTATGAACAGCCTACTGATGTATTGATAAACAATACAATACCAACAATAAATTTAGTAGAACGTTATCGAAATACTAATACTAAATTTGTTTTTGCTAGTACGTGTGAAATTTTTAATGGAGCAATTGATGCAGGTTATTACCATGTGCCAACTGATGAGCAAGTACCAGTTGTGTTTAACCACATTACAAATCCAAGATGGAGTTATAGCATTCCGAAAGCTCTCGGTGAAAACCTAGTTGCAAACAGTGGACTAGATTATTTGATTATTCGTTACTTTAATGTGTACGGCCCAGGACAAACGGATCATTTTATAAATGAATTTGTAGAACGTTGTAAACATGGTGATTATTATATCAAAGGCAATGACACACGCAGTTTTTGTTACGTTGACGATGCTGTAAAAATGACAGACAATCTTGTAAAAAATTGTGTAAACAAAACAGTAAATGTTGGCAATGACAATGAAGTGAATGTGTCAGTTGTTGCAAAAATGATAATGGGCTATATGGGTATCAATCCTGACAAGTTACAAATATTACCTGGACCAGAAGGCAGTGTAACACGTAGATGCCCAGATACAACACTAGTGCAAATGCTAACAGGATTTACTGATTATACACCTTTAGAAGTTGGACTTAAAAAAACTGTGGAAAGTATACTATGAAAATTGGCGTAATTGGTGTTGGTAATGTAGGCAAAGCAAACGTCAAAGGTTTTGAAAAACTAGGACATACTGTACTAGAACACGATATAAAATTCAATACAAAAATAAAAGATGTATTGGATACAGAAATAGTATTTGTTTGCACACATGAAAATAATGTAGAAAAAGTTTTACAAGAAATTAGTTTGTATCAGTATAAAGGTGTTGTTGCAATACGCAGTACAATATTGCCTGGAACTACAGATAAATTATTAAAAAAACATAATTTAGATATTTGCTTTGTACCTGAATTTTTAAGACAAGATTATGCAGATGTAGATTTTGAAGATTGCAAGTTGTTAGCAATAGGAACATATAATTTAGCAATTGCTAGAACTGTAGTTGACGCTTTCAAGTCTTTGCCGAAATCTGTAGAATATATGTTACCAGTAGAAGCAGAAATATTAAAATTATACAACAACACATATGCAAGTTTGCGTATTGTATTTGCTAATTTAATGTACGATTTGTCTGCAAAGTACAATGCAAACTATGATATAATAAAAAATGCATATGTTAAAACAGATAAAACTAGTGGAAAGTATTTAAACGTAAATGAAAACTTGCGTGGATACAGTGGTGCCTGTTTACCTAAAGATACAGTCGCACTTATGAATTTAATTGATAAATTAAATATGGATTATGATTTAATTAAAAGTGTACACAACGATAATTCAAAACTACCAAAAAATTAGTACCTATAAAGTACGCACATAAATACCATATGAAAGTAGTTATTGTAACTGGTGGTTTTGATCCACTGCATAGTGGACATATAGAATATTTTAAAGCAGCACGAGAATTAGGCGATCACCTTGTAGTAGGTGTGAATAGCGATACTTGGCTTACACGCAAAAAAGGCAAGGCATTTATGCCCTTTGAAGAACGTTGTGCAATCATCAAAGAATTAGATTGTGTAAATGAAGTCATTGGGTTTAATGACGATGACGATACAGCATGTGCTGCAATATTTCAAGTGCTGTCTACAGTAGGTAGTCAAACAAAAGTTATATTTGCCAACGGCGGTGATAGAACCAAAGACAACATTCCTGAAATGATATACAACGATGTTGAATTTGTATTTGGTGTAGGTGGCGAAGATAAAAAGAATTCAAGTAGTTGGATACTTAAAGAATGGAGTCAGCCTACTACCGAACGTGCTTGGGGCAGATACACTGTGCTTGACAAGGGCGAAGGTTGGCAAGTAAAACAATTAGAGTTTTACGAAGAACAGGCACTTAGTGATCAAAGACATTTTAAACGCAGTGAACACTGGCATGTTGTTGATGGCGTTATTAATATGTTTTTAGAAGACAAGTCTGGTAATAGAACTAGTCATTTACTTGTGCCTGGAGACAGTATTGACATTCCTGTAGGTTATTGGCACAAGGCTGTAAATTTAGACAACAAAAGTGCTAAAGTAATCGAAGTGTGGATGGGGCAAGAACTTACTGAAGATGATATAGAAAGAAGAGACTAATGAAAGTATTTGTAGGCTGGGATAGTAGAGAAGATATTGCATATCAAGTTTGTAAACATAGTATACTAAGCAAACAACCAGATGCAGAAGTTATTCCATTGAAACAAAACGAATTGCGTGATAAAGGATTGTATTGGCGTGACGTAGATAAACTTGCCAGCACTGAATTTACGTTTACACGTTTCCTAATACCCGAACTTGTACATTATCGAGGATGGGCATTGTTTATGGATTGTGACATGATTCTTACAACAGATATAAAAGAACTGTTTGATCAAGCAGATGACAAATACGCTGTCATGTGTGTACAACATGATTACACTCCTCGTGAAGGTTTGAAAATGGATGGCAAGCAACAAACAGTATATCCACGTAAAAACTGGAGCAGTGTCATGTTGGTAAACTGCGGACATCCTAGCAATGCAGTATTGCATAAAGAAGTAGTAAACGATGCAGAAATATCAGGTGCGTACTTGCATAGATTTAGTTGGTTAAAAGATGAAGAAATTGGAGAATTGGATCACACTTGGAATTATCTTGTTGGTGTTTACAATGACATTGATGTTCCAAAATTAATTCATTATACAGAAGGCGGTCCTTGGTTTGAAAATTACAGAAACTGTGAATTCCACGAACTTTGGAAAGCAGAATTAATGGATATGATGAATGGCTAGAGTCTGGATGGAGCATTGGAGTAGTAAAGAATACTTCAAATCTAAATTAGAAAACTTTGAAGTTATAGATAATTGGCTACAAAAACCTCCTTCTAGTATTTTGGAAATTGGCTGCGGACAAGCAATAGAATCTATAAATTTTCAAAAAAAATATAATACAGAATTATGGTTATTAGATGGAGACTCGTCTACTACAGAAGATAGGAGTCGTTTTAGTAAATTTGATAAAGTTGATAACATGAAATTTTATAATCCTATTGATGATTTAAAAAGTTTCTATAATAAAAGTAAAATAGAATATACATTTGTAGATGCAAACAATATACAAATTCCAGATAATAAAATATTTGATTTAATTTATAGTTTTAAAAGTTGCGGCTTCCATTATCCAATTGACACATATTATGATTTAATTAAAAAACACAGCGATAAAAATACAAAATTAATATTTGATATTAGAAACAAAGTTGGTTTGTATTCTAGTAACTTTGAAATAGTAGAAACAATTGCAGAATATAAACCCCGTACGACATACAGTTTGAGGTTAAAATGATAGAATTATTTCACGCTGCACCTCAAACAAAAAATACAGATGACTTGGATAAAGAGCGTTATGACCATTTAGATGCTGTTTGCAATTTAGGAAGTATACCCGGTGATATACTAGAGTTTGGAGTTTATCAAGGAGGTACAATTAATTTTATTGCTGAAAGATTTCCGCACAAACAAATTTACGGTTTTGACAGTTTTGAAGGATTACCAGAAGATTGGAAAATAAGTTTCAATGAAAAATTTAATAAACATAAAAAAGGATACTTTGCTGTAGACAATTTACCAGCAGTAAAAAACAATGTATCTTTAATAAAAGGATTTTTTGATAATAGTTTACCTAAATGGCTAGAAGAAAATAATTTAGAACAAATCAGTTTATTACATGTTGACAGTGATTTGTATAGCAGTGCAAAAATTATATTTGACAATTTGAATGAATATATTGTAGAAGGCACAATAATTATATTTGATGAATTTTATCCCTGGGGACGCAAAAGATATGAAACTTGGGAACAACACGAATACAAGGCTTTTTGCGAATGGATAGATACATATAATAGAGAGTTTAAAGTATTATATAGAAACAATCATCAACAGTGTAGCATTAGGATAATCAAATGATTTGTATTAGTAAAAATCTCAAAGATGAATTTATAAATGCATTTGCCAAAGGAGCTGGATTTCCAGTACAAAAAGATTTTGACAAAAATGCACATGAAACAATTATATTTCGCAGCATTGTAAAAAAAGATTTAATTAATTTTAGATTAGAACATCAGTTACCTTTTTATTATATGGATAGCGGTTACTTAGGAAACTACAGAAGCGAACGCAATCCTGAGGCAAAAAAACTATGGCACAGAATAGTACGCAATGGTTTACAACATGACAAAATTATTCAACGCCCGGATGACAGATGGAAGCGTTTAGGTTTAAAAATTAAAAAACCTGTTAAAAGAAAAGGCAGTGCAATACTATTAGCATTACCAAGTCCAAAACCTTGTAAATTTTATGACATAGATTTAGAAAAATGGACAGCAGACACAATAGCAGAAATTAGAAAACACACTGATAGAGAAATAATTGTACGTGAAAAACCAAAACTCAGAGCAGAACGTGTAAACAGCAGTATATATGAAGACTTTGAAAAAACTCATGTGTTAGTTACGTACAATAGTATTGCAGCAGTGGAAAGCGTATTACACGGTATTCCTGCTATAACACTAGCACCTACAGCAGCCGATCCTGTATGTGACAAAGATATTAGTAAAGTTGAAGATCCAACACTTCAACACATAGATAAATTAACTGCATGGGCTCATCATCTTGCATATGGACAATATCATTATCAAGAACTAGAAAGCGGTCATGCATATAGAATGTTAAAGAGAGACGAGGAACTATGCGAGTAGATGTTTTTATGCAGTCAACATTTCAGGAACGTGAAAGAGATGTACTGAGATGTATGTATACAGGAATAAAAAATGATTTGTGGCCTGATGAATTATGTCAAGAAGATCAAGACTTAATGCGGAGAATAAACAGAAAGAACAAATTAGGAACAGGTGTTAATTTGTCCTATGATGAACGTATAAAACCTCGACATGATTTAGGTGTTATATTTGGTAGCTGGAAAAAACGTGAAAACGATCATCATAAAGTCCGCACACAAGTAGCAAACATAGATAAACCATTTTTATGCATAGAAACTCAATTACTAGGTAGAGTTATGTTTCAAGAAAGCGAATATCATAGAGTAGGAGTAAATGGTTTTTTGAACGAAGACGCTGTGTTTGGATTAGAACAAACCTATAGTGATGATAGGTTTAAAAAATTAAATTTAGAATACAATGGTTGGAAAAAATCTAGAGGTGATAAAATTGTATTAGCATTGCAATTACCAGGAGACGCAAGTCTTAGGGGAATGGATATTAACGATTGGGCTATATGGACACTTGAGTGTATTAGAAAAGAAAGCGATAGACCTATTGAAATACGACTACATCCAGGAGTAAGTCAAAAAGGTGTAGATGCACATTTAAAGTTGATGCAGTGGCAGAGTTTTCATAACATACCTAATGTTTCTTTTGTAAAAGGAAACGAATTACCTTGGGAAGAACACATATTGGATGCACACTGTGTGGTTGCATATACCAGTGGATTGAGTATAGATGCTGTACGGAATGGTATTCCAGTTGTTGCTTGCGATCCTGGAAATTTTGCTTGGAGTATTAGCAGTAAAAATCCACATCAAGTTGAAAACCCATTTATGGTTTCCGAAGATAGTGTCCAAAGTTGGCTTAATACTTTAGCATACTGTCAATGGTCAAAATCTGAAATGGAAAGTGGAGAAGCATGGGCTCATCTTAAACCGGTTGTTCAAAAAATAATTGAAGATGAAAAAATAGAAAATGAAGGTAGTTAGTTATTTACGTGGCATTCCAAATGCAAAAAATCAAGAAAAAATCGATGTGTTAAAATTTTTCATCGACGGTGTTAATCGTTGTGGTGACGAAGGAATTCTGTCAAATGATTTTTTATGGCAACCTAGTTCAGCAGCAGTTCTACAAGGATTTATAGCAGAGCATAATTTTAAGAATGTTCGAGCTCCGCATTTGAAATTAAGGAAAACAGTTTACGATAATCAATTAAAAACAAATGCATCAACTATTATTGCAGATAGTAATTTGTTTCTTTATGCAGATCCTGGTAATACAAGACACTATTTAAGATACAGTATCAATGGTGTGTTTCCTACAACAGGAAATTATATGTGGGATAATCCCGATCCTGCACGTTGGCAAAGTATAAAAAAGACTTTAAATATAGATTTAAAACCCATACAAAAAGACGGACACCATATATTGGTATGCTGTCAGCGCAACGGAGGTTGGAGTATGGGAAGTCTCGATGTTGTAGACTGGGTAAAGAATACTGTTAGACGTATTAGAAAATTCACAGATAGACCTATTGTTGTTAGAGCTCATCCGGGAGACAAAAAAGCAAAAGATTATTTAAAATTTAAGTTTAAACAAAAAGGTGTACGATTAAGTTATAACGATCATATATTAGACGATTTTGTAAATTGTTGGGCTGTTGTGACATATAATAGTTCTCCAGGAGTAGCAGCAGCTATAGAAGGAATTCCTGTTTTTGTTACAGATCCAAATCCAAAAGTTAGTCAAGCCTTTGATATAGCAGAAACAGAATTACGTAGAATTGATAGACCAAAATTAAAAGACAGACAATCATGGATTGAAAAAATATCCATGTGTCATTGGAATTTTGAAGAACTTAGATCTGGAGAAGCATGGAGACACATGCGCAAGTATGTCTAAGGTTTTTTAACGCACCAACATCTTCCTATTTTTGTTACAGCAATATTTCTTTCAGCAAAAAATTCATTTACTGCTTTGCATACACCAGGCCATCCTTTTGTATAATCATCGCCTCCAAAGTATGCACCTGATTTAATCTTTGGCCACCATGCATGTAAATCTTTTTTTACACCTTCGTAACTATGATCGGCATCTACATAACAAAAGTCTACACTGTTATCAGGAAATTTTTTTGCACTTAGATGACTATAATCTCTAATATTTTTTATGTAATTTTCTACAGGTTTCATCGTTTCTACATATGCTTCAAATGTATAATTAAAATTATTAAATTTTTCAACAGGTTGCCATAAATCAACACAGGTAAAATTAAAATCGATGTTTTGATTAATTAATTCAACAACACAATATGCTGCACTTTTTCCTGTAAATGTTCCTAGTTCTACCCAATTAAAATTATTATGTGTTTTTTCTAAAATAAAATCAAATAATTTTAAATTACTGCCTTTTGTAAAACCCTTTACGTTTTGATAAAAATGATCCATTACCATCTTCTCCTCACAAGAGAAATTTTACCATTGTATCTTTCTCTTTTAATATCTTCTCCCATAGCATATCCGTGAACTTGTAATTTAACTAAATGATAATTCATTGCATTATCTGCTGGAAGAAAACTGTTTTTATATTCGTCTACTAGTATTTTTGCAGCATGAGGTTTTATAACGTAACCTGCTGTACCAGGCATGCTAGATTGCTTGTATGGTTTTGCTTCTGGATCACCTTCTGACTCATATATGTAGTGTAAATATTTTTTACGTTTTTTATTATGACTAAATGCAACAATTAATACGTCATCAAAATCAACAGGAATGTATGGGCGTACTGCATCTGCATCATCTTCCATAACTAAAATAGGTTCTTGCAACTTACAACACTTTTGCCAAAGTCTGTAATGACTATCAAAACAACCAATTACACCTGCATTTTTTTGTTGTTGGTTAATATAATCTTCCGATAATCTATGTTCAGGACCGTGCTTAAAACTCCAAGGATGATGTTTCCTGCCTTGTTGTTCATATTGTTTCATTACTACATCGCCGTACGAACCTTCGAATAATTCTGCATTCATGCCAAAACTTTGAAGTTTATTTTTTAATACCAATGCACTATCTAAACTTGGTTTTATTTTACTGAGATGTATAATGAAAGTTTTCATTTTTTATATCCTAATAATTCAAAATCACTTTCATATCGATTATAAATTTTATTTCTTTGTTCTTGTGTCAAATTAATTATATCGTCTGAAGTTTTATTATACTGACGAACTGTAATATTATATCTGTCAAAGAAACTTTGTAAATTTTTTAAATCAATAATTTCTTCTACTAGCATATTACCTTTTTTACATATAAAACTTGTTTGGCTACGAATATGTTTGTTACATTTGTCTGTACTCATGTGTTCTAAAACTAATGATAAAAAATAATCAAATGTCATTTCTCTTTCAAAATCTATTATACGTTTTAATGCTCCGTACGGTCTACGTATACCAAAATCTTTATACATACTAATAAAGCGTTCATATGGATTTCTAGTTACTGTAAAATTAAAATAACTATTTGCTAATGCATCTCTGTCATTGATATAATTTAATTTAGTTTCGTCGTGTACCCATTTTTCTTTACTATGTATATTGTGTTTTTCTACAGAAGGCAACGCTAAACACGCTTTAACAGCAGTATTACCACATTTGGGAATAGCCCAATAATTTAATTTATAATTGTCCCACTGTGTAATATTATACTTCAAATCAATTCCTCATAAATATATGCGTACTTTATATTTATTAAAAAAGGAAATGCAAATTGCCAACTGTAATTTATCCTAACGGAAAAACAATTAGTTTACACGCAGCTAATAAATGCGGTATATCTACTGTGCAAAGTTATCTAGGATATCCTATATGGGGAGATTTGCGTGGACGTAATGGCAAACGTGAACTAAAACAAAAAGGATTGTGGATTGGTGAACGTGACATTAATGAAGCGTATCCTACACTAAATGTAGATCATAGTGCTTGTGTTATTAGACATCCGGTTAGCAGAATGACCAGTATATACATTGATAGGGTTACAAATAAAAGCAGAGAAAACTGTTTTCAAGAAATTAAAAATTGGGACAATTTTGTTCAAAATTTTCCTTTATGGAGAGAGAAATACAAAGATATACGTATTCACAGTAACGAACAATCATCAATTTTAATGGATTTAAAATACTATGATAAAGTTTTTACAACAAGTCAATTAGGTAAAGAAGTTAGAGAATGGCTAGGCAATTTGACAGACTGTGTTATACCAGAAGCAAGAGGAAAATTCAGTCACGGTAAAACAGAAGAAATAGAAGTTACATATCATCAAGAAAAATTAATCAGAGAATATTTCAAAAATGATTTTATTGTGTATAAAAATTATTTCCAATAACTTTCTTGGCGAGTTACTATTAGATCGTTAGGTTTATTACTTTTACCGATATCTTTTCTATCGCCTTTTAGATGATCAAAATACTTTCCTAAATCGCTGTTGATAAATGGATGGCCTTCGCCATTAATTAGATCACCACTAATATTGTAAAAAGGAAAACTTTCGTGTTTTTTTGCTACTCGTTTTCTTACTTCTTCAAATACAAAACTATCGTGCCATTCTTCCATTTTAAAAATACCATTTTCGGCATCTTCATAAACTGATTCAAATTTCTTTAAAAACCATTTACCAGGCTTAGTACGCAAGTTGATACCATAAAAGCCACACTCTGGCCATTTTTTACCTCTGCCTAAATAACTCATCCATGCACGTTGCGGCGTAAAACTTCTTAGGTCATTGTATGATACCGGCGAATGTACATATGTATCCGCATCTAACCAAATGATCCAATCTGTATCACAACGTTCTGCTGCATCAAACACAGCATACACTTTGTTAGCAAAACGCACTGCATCCCACTTGAAATCTTTCATCCAATCTTTTGGACGTCTACGTCTAATCTCAGGAGGACATACACCATTGGCTTTTGGTTCATTTTTCCAACGTTCTTTAAATGCAACCAGTTTTGGAAGTTCTGCTTTTTGATCTAACACAAGAATGCGTTCGTCATTTGTTACAGGAGAACAATCTTCAGCATACAAATACAGTTTGATATCTTTGTCTACGTTCTTACTAAAACTGTCTACAAACCTTTGGCCATATAAATCCAATACAGGTTTGTGAAATGTTGATACGAAAGAAATTGTTTGCACTGTGCTATCCTTGTTAAATACGTTATAGGTATTTACACATGAGATTTAGTTTATTCAAAGAATATGGTGCAATGAACAGCAAGCCTGTGTTTGAAGCGTTTGAACACAGCTTACGGAAAGCAGGACACACTATAGAAGAAGATAGTATGCACAGCGATGTTGCTGTTATATGGAGTGTGTTGTTTAATGGACGCATGACAGGCAACAAGCCTATATGGGATTATTATACAAAAACTGGTAAAAAAGTTATAGTATTAGAAGTTGGCGGTATTAAAAGAGGAACAACATGGAAGGTAGGACTAAATGGTATTAATCGTGACGGTTTCTTTGGTAATGATGGGAATAGCAGTGATCGTGCTATTTCGCTCAAAATAAATTTAAAGCCTTGGCGCAAGGACGGTGAGTATATATTAATATGTGGACAACATGACAAAAGTTTGCAATGGCGTAATATGCCACGTATGAGCAATTGGTTTTTAGAAACATATGATACTATTCGCAAACACACAGACCGTCCTATTGTATTTCGTCCTCATCCTAGATGTAGATTAGAACATATTGAAAGCGGACTTAAATATGTTTATAGACAAGAACCCAAACACATAGGTGGAACATATGACGATTTTGATATGGGCTTTGATAATGTATATTGCACTATTAGTTGGAGCAGCAATCCTGGGATTCATAGTGTCATCAACGGGGTTCCTGCTATTGTTGGTCCTAGTAGTCTTGCTTATGATGTAGCAGGACATGATTTGAACTTGATAGAATATACACAAACACCAGATAGAACACAATGGCTAAATGATTATGCTTGGACTGAATACACAGTAGAAGAAATAGCCTCAGGCTTGCCACTGAAGAGATTGACACCTAAACTGTAAAGTGTTATAGTAACACTATGACATATATTGAAGAATATCTCGAATATCTTTGTAAAGAAAAATTAAACTCACTGCAATCTGTTGATGCAATATACTTTAGTATATACAAACAAACAGTTAGAGGCCTAGGCTTAACGGATAGACAATATGCGTTGGTGTTGAAAAAAATTCAGGAGTTTGTGTCGGTTGAGGATTTACCAACTAAAATTCCTTTACGCACAATTGATAGAAGCAAGTATATAAAACTTGTAGACACTGCTGATGTTTACGGACAAGATACAGTTTATGAGAGTTACAAAACTAAATGGAAATGGATAAAAGTTAGATTCCCTTTCAGTAAAAAAGATATTGTAAAAGTTGATAGTCTTCAAATCTCACACACAGAATACTATCACAAAAAAGGCAGTCATGAACACTACTACAAATTTACACCAAAAAATGTTCATGCTATTGTAAGCGTTTTACAAAATAGGAATTTTGAAATACAAGACGAACTAAAAGAATACTATGAAAAGGTTGACAAAATAAAAAACAGCAACTTTGATACATACGATTGTTTACCTGATTCTGTATTGCAAGAACTTGATAATTTAACACAGTTACAGAAAGCAGATAGAGGATTTCGTTATGGATATAGAAAAAACAAAAACAATCACGAATCATTATCTGAAAAAATTGCTTACAGATTAGAGCATGATATTTGCATTAATCCTGATAATCATAAATTTGATGAAGTTGCACAAGCAGTTGCAGAACTAAACAGATTTCCTTTGCTTGTGTTAATTGACGAGGACATGAGTTACCCACAGTTGAAGCAAATTCACAGTGCATTTGATTTCGTACCCAATGATAAACAAAGTGTTCTGTTTAGAATCGATAATAAAGATTCAGCAAATGCAGCAGTAAATGATTATATCAAAGAACACGAATTAAACAACTGGGTTGACAATAGTACACAAATAGTGTATATTAAAAAGAATAAATTACCAAAAGTTTTATTACAAGCAGATTTTGATCCAATTTGTGCAATAGGTAAAACCAGCAATAGATGCAACGGTAACGTTAATATGTATATCAACTTATACTGTGACTGTGTAATATACCATGACAAAAGTTTAAGTTTATTTAGGAGAACTACAAGTGCCTACTTGTAAACTTATAATTGAAGATGAAGTAAACATCAAACTAGAAGGACTAGATGTAGATGTACGGAGAAAGTTATCAAATGCTCTCAAGTTCGATGTGCCGTATGCACGATATATGCCGCAGTACAAACTTGGACGCTGGGATGGCAAAGTTGCTTTTTTTGGTATTGGGGGTACAGGCTATGTTAATCATCTCGACGTCATTGTGGATGTACTTGAAAAAAACAAAGTAAGCATTGTAGATATTGAAGACAGACGTCATCCTATTGATTTGAACTTTGATCAAGTAACAGAACGCTATTGGGCAGACCAAGGTGTGTGCTGGCCCAAAGGACATCCTGCAGAAGGCGAAGAAATCATTCTGCGTGACTATCAAGTAGAAGCAATCAATAACTTTGCAAACAATCCACAGAGTTTGCAGCAAATTGCAACAGGTGCAGGTAAAACTATTACAACTGCTACACTATCACACATGAGCGAAAAGTATGGACGCAGTTTGGTTATTGTTCCTAATAAATCACTTGTTGAACAAACAGAAGAAGACTATATTAACTGCGGACTAGATGTAGGTGTGTACTTTGGTGATAGAAAAATGCTTAACTGTACACACACTATTTGCACTTGGCAGTCGTTAAACATATTAGACAAGCGTCATAAAGATGGCGAAGCAGTATTAAGCCTTGCAGAGTTTTTAGAAGGTGTTAGTACTGTTATTGTAGATGAGGTACACCAAGCAAAGGCAGAAGTATTAAAGAACTTGCTAACACGCAACCTACGTAATGCTCCAATACGTTGGGGACTAACAGGCACAGTACCAAAAGAAAAGTTTGAGTTTGAATCAATCCACGCAAGTTTGGGTCCAGTTATTGGCGAAATTACAGCAAAAGAATTACAAGACAAAGGTGTGCTATCAGCATGTCATGTTAATATTGTGCAACTAATGGACACAGTAGCACACAGCAATTATCAAGAAGAATTAAAATACTTAACAACAAATACAAAAAGAATTGAATATATAGGCAAATTATTAAACAGTGTAAAAGAATCAGGCAACACACTAATACTAGTAGATAGAATCTCAGCAGGCGAGATGCTACAAGAACTTATACCAGGATCAACATTCGTCAAAGGCGATGTGAAATTAAAGGATAGAAAAGATGCGTATGACGATATTAATACGGGCGATAATCAGGTGGTCATTGCTACCTATGGGGTTGCGGCTGTTGGTATCAATATACCTCGTATCTTTAATCTTGTGCTCATTGAGCCTGGCAAGTCTTTTGTTAGGGTAATACAAAGTATTGGTAGAGGCGTAAGAAAGGCAAAGGACAAAGACTTCGTACAAATATGGGATCTTACAAGCACTTGTAAGTTTGCGAAGCGGCACCTTACTCAACGTAAAAAGTTTTACAAAGAGGCGCAGTATCCATTTACAATAGAAAAAGTAGATTGGAATTAAATGAATATACTTACGCTAGAAAATTCGAGCTTTAATTTAAATCAATTACCAGATGAAGTTGATGACACAATGAGGTTTAGTGTGCTGGATAACAGTAATCCTCAAGACCCAGATTTCTTTTTTAATCCATTAATATTTTTAGAATCTTTTAACTCACCAGCAGCAGTAATTGAAATCAATGGTAACCAAATCACTATGCCACTGGATTGGTGTATTGCTGTAGGTTGTAGTAATGCAGGCAGCGACTTAGAAGTACTACCTCTAACCAGTTTAAACGAAAGAGGATTTGAAGCATATCTTTTCAATCCATTGAGTAGTTATCAGCCTGCGTTTGGTAAAATAGAAATAGTTAATTTTTACAATGATGTTAAATGGTATTTTCCAAAAATGAAAAACGGGCAATTGTTAAGTGTGCCAATAACAGAAGGTAAAGAACCTCTGTGTGCATTTTTTGTAAAAGATATTAGTAGACAATGTGAGGTTATTGATTTTGGAAAACTTTTATAATCAATATCACAGATATATCAATCTGCCTTTTGAAATCAAAAAGCCGGATCTTTTTGATACTAATCAACGAGCAGTGATGCAACAGCATTTACCAAATCATTATGATCAAAACATGGTAGATTTTTTAGCACAATTTGATATGAAATTATTGATGATAGAATGTTTTTATACACCGCCTAATGGAGGTAAAGTTCCTATCCACACTGACTTTTTCCATTACGAAACAGACTTTGTAAAAATAAATCAAACTTGGGGACCAGACGATGGCAAAATTATTTGGTACAAAGCAAGCAAAACATTTGAATACACAGTAAAGCCTGGAAACAACACACTAGAAGGCGAAGATGAAAGTGTTGTATATAATGATGAAATTACAGTGCTAACAGCGAGTCCAAAAGACTGCGAAGTTCTACACGAAGCAAACACCAACAAACCTAGTGTTGTAAACACAGGAATATTACACGGCACACTCAATCCTGGTAATGCACCAAGATGGACAGTGTGTTTTCAACCTGTTTGGGATATCGAAACAGAACAATATGTACACTGGCATGAAGCAATGGACATATGGAAAGATTATATAGTAGGAGAGTAAAATGGAAGTTCATAGATATGTAAATCTTCCTTTTGAAATACAGTGGCCCGATAATGACTTGTTTACGTTTGATACTAACAACAAGGCATTTCAAAATGTTATTTTTGAAGACAAGGACTGGAAACCAAAAAATGAGCAACTTATAGATTTTTTAAACAATATAGGTATTGATATTATACACGTAGAAAGTTTTTTTACTCATAGAAATCATCACGGTGCTTTACACACTGACTATTCTTGGTTATCAAATCATACAAAGTTGAATGT
>Ga0255784_10001077_pt1 | contig 22302 bp, 27 predicted proteins | sample 101ome_14_FD_179982 | JGI IMG/M metagenome (GOLD analysis project Ga0255784, IMG submission 179982) | Coastal salt marsh microbial communities from the Groves Creek Marsh, Skidaway Island, Georgia - 101403AT metaG (version 2) | ecosystem: Environmental > Aquatic > Marine > Intertidal zone >...
ATCCATCCTACTACCAGTATCAATTAAAGCAGTTGAAATAATAGTTAATGATCCACCTTCTTCAATATTTCTTGCTGCTCCAAAAAATCTTTTGGGTCTTTGAAGTGCGTTTGCATCCACACCTCCGGTCAAAACTTTTCCTGAACTTGGAATAACAGCATTATAGGCTCTTCCTAATCTTGTGATTGAGTCTAATAATATAACAACATCTTTTTTATGTTCAGTTAATCTTTTTGCTTTCTCAATAACCATTTCAGCAACAGCTACATGCCTTTGGGCTGGTTCATCGAAAGTTGAACTAATTACTTCACCTTTTACGGTTCTTTGCATATCGGTAACTTCTTCAGGTCTTTCATCAATTAATAGAACAATCAGATAACTTTCTGGGTAATTTTTAGCTATTGAATTTGCGATGCTTTGTAGAATCATTGTTTTACCTGCTTTAGGAGGTGAAATTATTATTGATCTTTGACCTTTGCCAATTGGACTTACTAGATCGATTAATCTTGGTGTTAAATCAGGTTTTTTTTCAATTTTTGTAGTTTCTACTTCCATTACCATTTGTTGGTCTGGATAAAGAGGAGTTAGGTTATCAAATGCAATTTTATGTCTAGCTTTTTCTGGTTCTTCAAAATTAATCTTGCTGACCTGAAGTAAAGCAAAGTATCTTTCACCTTCTTTAGGTGCTCTTACTGGTCCCTCAACTGTGTCCCCGGTTCTTAAGCCAAACCTTCTAATTTGACTTGGGCTTACATAAATATCATCTGGTCCTGGCAAATAGTTTGACTCCATTGCTCTTAAAAAACCAAACCCATCTTGTAATAATTGCAAAACACCAGCACCTGTTATTTCTTCTTTTTCTGCAACCTTTTTCAAGATAGCGAAAAGAATTTCTTGTTTTCTTAATGTACTAGCATTCTCAATACCAAGTTCTTCTGCTTGAGTGATAAGCTGTTCGGATGATTTTAATTTTAACTCTTGAATGTTCATGATTTGAATTTGTAAGGACTATAAAGATAGAAGTAATATATATACTACAATTGTTATTTCAACCCTAGATTGGCTTAAAAATGACGAGAAAAACTATCAAAATCAGCATTATTGTAGGAACTTCATTAATTATTCTAAAGAATTTTGGTGATCTGGTATTAGATTTATCTTTTAAAGATACAAGGCACTTTCCAAGATAATCATTGTACGCTGACAACAATATAACTAGGACAATTTTTATTTGCATCCAGAGTTGAGAAAATATCTCTACACCATTTAAGTAGATTAAAACTAAACCGAAAATCCAAGTGAAAATCATCGCTGGACGCATTATGTAATAGAAAAGTTTCTTCTCCATTACTTCAAATATATCGGTGGCTTCTTTTTTTTCTTTATTCTCTACATGATAAACAAATATTCTTGGAAGATATAAAAGACCTGCCATCCACGAAACAACAGCTATCAAATGCAAACTTTTAAATAATAAATAACTATTCATAATTTAAACATGGACATTTAATAAATTGGTTGGGACACTGTATCTTTGGAGGAAACAGCTCTCCATTAAAATTGTAATCTTGTTTTTTAATTATTAAATTGGACATGGCCTTTATATAATTTTCATTTGTGCCCAAAGCTGGAACTCTAGTATAGTTTTTACAACCATTTTTATCAGCCAATTCTTTATATTCTATATCTAGCTCAACAAGAGTTTCGGAATGTTCTGATACGAACGCTATAGGAACCAAAACAATGTGTTTACCTAATTGTGAATTTTCTATAATTATGTTTTCTGTGGATGGACCAATCCACTTTAAGGGTCCAACCCGACTTTGATAACTTAATACCCAATCTAAGTTTTCAATATTTAGAGACTTAACAATTTTATTTACAGATTGTTCTACTTGCCACTGATAGGGGTCTCCTTTTTTTATATTTTTTTCTGGAAGGCCGTGTGCAGAAAATATTAATTTAAAATTATTAAGAGTATTAATTTTTTTTATTATTTCTTCTTTGTGTGCTTGAACAAAATTATCGTCTGTTGGATAACAACAAATTGTACTTGTTTTCACTTTTAGATTATTTTTCTTACAAATATCTTTCCATTCTTTTATTGATGATCCCGATGTTGCTGCAGAATATTGTGGGTATAAGGGCATTAATATAATTTCATCTGGATTGAAATTTTTTACATGACTCACAACTTGCTCCGCTCTTGGGTGCCAGCATCTCATTACAATAAAACATTTGTATTCTGAAGATTGATCATCATTGTTAAGTTTTAGTTCAAGTGCTTTTGATTGTTCTTCTGTTAGTTTTAAAATAGGGGATGAACCACCAAGTTCTTGGTATATTTTTTTGGCAGTTGGGGCCCTTCTATTAGAAATTAATTTAGCTAGAGGATATCTAAAAAAAGTGGGTAAATTTAATATCGCTGGGTCGTTAAATAAATTGAATAAAAATGGTTCAACATTTTCTAATTTGTCGGGTCCTCCTAAATTAAAAAGAATTACAGCTTTTTTCATTGATAATCTTTTACGGTATTAACTAAATATTCGAACATATTGGGATCTGTTTCAGGCAAAACTCCATGTCCCAAATTAAAGATATACGGATGATCTTTGAATATATCTAGATATTTGATTGCTTCTTTTTTTAATTTTTCTTTGTCTGTAAGTAATATTTTAGGATCAAGTCCACCTTGAATAGGAATTTTTATATCATTTAAAATTTTTTTTGGATCAATATTATAATCAATACCAACGGCATCAGGTTTAACAATTTCACAAAATTCTTTATAATTTTTAATTTCTCTGGGGAAACAAATAACGGGTGTGTTTAAAGATTTTACGTAATTGACTAAGTTAAGCGTTGGTGAATAAATATAATTAGGTAAGTCTTTTTCTTCTAATAAACCTGCCCAACTATCAAAAATCTGTATTACATTCGCTCCATTGTCGATTTGATTTTTTATATGTATTTTTAAAAACTTTTCTAAAATTAATAAAATTCTATTAATTAAAAAATCATCTTTAAAAAAATCTTTTTTCAAATTCTTTTTTGGAGAATGTTGGTTAATTATATAAACAAGTAAAGTCCAGGGAGCACCCACAAACCCTATGGTATTTTTATCTTTTACAATATCATTCGTGCTTACTTTTTTTATTGCTTTGTATACAGGATAGACTTTTTGAACAAAATCAACTTCATCTAATTTAGACATCTCATCAATATTTACCTCACCAAGTTTAGGACCAAAACCCTTTTCAAATTCAACTTTTTGATTTAGACCGTATGGAAGCATTAAAATATCAGAAAAAATTATTGCAGCGTCTAAATTAAATCTTTTTAAAGGTTGTAATGTAATTTCAGAAGATAAATTTTCATTTAAACATAAATTTATAAAATTTGGATTTGATTTTCTAATTTCTCGAAACTCGGGAAGATATCTTCCAGCTTGTCTCATTATCCAAATTGGATTAAATTTTGTTCTTTTATTTATTATTACTTCGTGAAGAGGAGACATATTAAAATAATATATATAGTTATTGTATTAGTATTATGTAATGTGAATATTGATGATAAGTATTTTTTAACATTTTATTAACAACTTAATAACAATTTTTAATTAATAATATTGTTTAAATTGAAGCTTAATCAATTTTTGTTCAATATATTGTATAATTTTATTCATATGTTTGTTAATGTTAATAAAGCCCTTATTTTACAATGATAATTAACCAATATTTAAATTGAGTAATTTTATTAAAATAATACAAATTTATTAACAATTTATTCATGAGTAATACATATCAAATATATCTTATATCTGACTCTACAGGAGAGACATTAGATAGAATCTTTTTAGCATTAAAGGCTCAGTTTAAAAACATAGAGTATAAAGTTCATTCTTATTCTTTTACTAGAACTGAAAATCAAATTCTTAAAATTTTAGAAGACGCTAAAAAAAATGAAAACTCAGTAATTCTTTATACAATTGTAGATAATAATTTAGCTAAATATTTAGCTAACACGAGTGATGAAAAGAAAATACCATGTTTTGGCGTTTTGGGAAATTTGATTTTAAATTTTTCAAAAATACTTAATCAAAAAGCATCTCATGAACCAAGCGGTCAACATGTACTTAACGAAGAATATTACGATAGGATAGAAGCTATTCAATTTACAATGAACCATGATGATGGAAATTTATTAAATGATATAGAAAAATCAGACATTGTTTTAGTCGGGGTTAGTAGAACAAGCAAAACACCAACATCAATTTACCTTGCAAATAAAGGCTTTAAAACTTCAAATATACCCCTGGTTAATGAAAACTCTTTACCAAAAAAATTAAGAGAAAATCCCCAAATTACATGTGTTATTGGTTTAAATACGGAGCCAGAGCGACTAGTTGATTTAAGAAAAAATAGAATGAGCTCTTTAAAAGAAACTGAAAATACAAAATATACAAGTATAGAAAATATTAAAAAAGAAATTATAGATGCAAAAAAAACTTTCCAAAAATACAGATGGCCATCAATAGATGTTACAAGAAAATCAGTTGAGGAAACAGCTGCATCAATAATAAAAATTCATGAAATATACTTAAACAATGTTAAATAAAATTATTCTAGCATCCAAAAGCAAAGTCAGAAAAGAAATATTAGACAAAAATCAAATACCTTGTGACGTTAAACCATCAAGCGTTGATGAAGATGTTGTTAAAGAAAGCCTCATTAAAGAATTAGCTACACCAGAAATTATTTCAAAAAATTTAGCTGAACTTAAAGCTAATAAAGTTAGTTTAAATCAAGGAGACAGACTGGTTTTAGGAGCAGATAGCGTAATTGACTTAGATGGTGAGCTAATATCTAAACCAGAGAGTCGAGAAGAAGCCTTGCTAATTCTCAAAAAGCTTAATGGAAAAAAACATAACTTAATAAGCTCTGTATGCATCTCGAAGAATGGTTCAATGATGTGGAATTATACAGACAAAGCCGAGCTTACGATGAAAAAATTTTCAGAGGAAAATTTGAAAGTTTATTTATCTAAAATATCTGATGAAGCCCTATATTCTTACAATGTTTATCAAATTGAAGGCGAAGGAAGAAATTTGTTCTCAAATATTAATGGAGATAAAGACACTATAATGGGTTTACCTGTTTTCAAAATAAAAGAATATTTAAAAAATTACCAATGAAAAAATTTTTAGTTGTTGGAAATCCAATTGATCACTCGCTATCCCCAGCATTACATAATTACTGGATTAAAAGTAACGCAATTGATGCAATTTATGAAAAACAAAAACTAAATGAAGATGAATTAGAGCAACTTATTTTGCAAGTTAAAGAAAAAAAAATTAACGGTATAAATGTTACTGTGCCATTTAAAAAAGCTATTATACCATTTTTAGATGAATTAAGTATTGAAGCTGAGAGCACACAATCAGTTAATACGATTTATTTAAAAGATGATAAGGTGGTAGGACACAATACAGATATAATTGGTTTTGAAACCAGTATTGAAAAATCTAAATTTAATATTTTTAATAAGGAAGTTTTAATACTAGGTGCTGGAGGAGTTGTTCCATCCATAATTTTTGCTTTAAATAAAATGAAAGTCTCTAAAATTAAAATAAGCAATAGAACGAAAGAAAAGGCAGAGGATTTAAAAAAACTTTTTAGAAATATAGAAATAATAGAATGGGGCGAGATCCCTAATTTTGATGTGATTATTAATGCTACAAGTTTAGGTTTAAAAAAAAACGATTACATAAACCTAGATTTTTCATTAATTTCTAAAAATAGCCTCTTTTATGATGTTATTTATAATCCTAGAGAAACAAACTTTTTAAAAACAGGAAAAAAAAGAGGCAATATAACTTTAAATGGAAAATTAATGTTTATTTATCAAGCTCTTTCAGCATTTACCATTTGGCATGGATTAAAACCTAATGTTAATGAAGATGTTATTAAACTTTTAGACCAATGATCATAATAGGAATTTTGGGTGATATAGGTTCTGGAAAGAGTTACGTTGCCCAAAACTTTGGTTATCCTGTTTTTAATGCAGATTATGAAGTAGCTAAATTATACCAAAAAAATAAAAATATTTTTAATAAGTTAAAAGCGAAACTACCAAAATATATTAACTCGTTTCCAATAGAAAAAAAAGATATTGCAGATGCGATTTTGGCCAATAATAATAATTTAAAAAAAATAGTTAAAATAGTTCACTTTGAAATAAGAAAAAAATTAAATAATTTTTTAAAAAAAAATAAAAGAAAAAAAATTGTAATTTTAGATGTTCCACTCTTGTTGGAAAACAAAATTAATAAAAAAAAAGATATTTTAGTTTATGTACAATCTAAAAAATCAGATATTTTAAAAAATTTAAAAAAAAGAAAGAACTTTAATAAAAAACTTTTGAAAAAATTTAAAACAATACAGCTGCCGCTTAATTATAAAAAGAAAAAGTCTCATTTTATTATAAAAAATAATTTTACAAAAAAATCAGTAAATGATGGTATAAAAGCTATTTTAAAAGACATTAGATAAATGAAAGAAGTTGTATTAGATACAGAAACAACGGGTATATCAGTAAAAGAGGGGCATAGAATTGTTGAAATTGGCTGTATAGAGCTAGATAATTTAATACCGACAAAGAATAAATTTCATTGCTATTTGAATCCAGAAAGAAAAGTATCTGAAAAAGCATTAGAAGTTCACGGATACACAGATGAATTCCTAGCTAAGCAAAGGAAATTTAATGAAATAGGCGAGGAGTTTTTATCCTTTATTAAAGGAAAACGAATTATAATTCATAATGCTGAATTCGACTTGGGACATCTTAACAATGAACTGTCTATATTCGGGAAAAAAAAAATTGATAACGAGATTGTGGATACATTAATTTTAGCTCGAGATAAATTTCCAGGCTCCCCAGTTAGTTTAGATGCACTTTGTAAAAGATATAAAATAGACAATTCAAAAAGAACACAACACACAGCCCTTATTGACTGTGATCTATTAGCAAAAGTTTATATTAACTTAATTGATCAAAAAGAACCTTCTCTGAATTTTGTAAATGAAGATGAAAAACAAAATGAAATCAATTCAAAAGTTAGTTATTTTAAAAAGATTATTATACCTAGTGAAGATGAATTAAAAAAACACAAAGAGTATCTAAAAAGTAATTTAAAAAAAAATTATTTTAATTAAATTTTTGATTGTAAAGTTTTTCAAAATCTACTTTTTTTTCAAATTTTATTCCTGGGTATCCTGAATTATGCAAAAGGTCTAAAAGAGATTTCTCTAAATCAGGATAGATCTCGATCTGAACATCACACAATATAATTCTTTCCAAATCTTTTTTTTCTTTAACCTCATCATTAACTCTAATTATAGTCGAAAAATTAATTTCAAAATATGATTTTTTTTCGCTTCCCATCTTATCTTCAAACTTGAGCAAAGTATTTATTTCAACCATTTTATTTTTTAATGCCTTAGAATTTATATCTATTCCCAACTGATATTTGGAGATATGATCTTTCACAAAAATATAAGTTTCAATATCAGGAGTTTCACTTGACATATCTTTAATGTATTTACCGAGAATTTTATAATTTTCTGTCATTGTTTTCATCTATATCCTCAAATTCACCATCTATAAAATTATTATTTTTCTTTTCTTTATTTTTAAATTTATTTGTAAATTTTTTAATAAAAAACTTTCTAGTTATTGGAAATATAATTAAAAATCCAAAAATATCTGTAGCAAATCCTGGAATGATTAAAAGTAGTGCAGCAAAAGCAATTGCTGCACCTGAGATTATTTCATATGTTGGAGCTTCATTTTTACTTAATTGTAAAAATCCAGATTTGAGCGTGTTTAAACCCTCATATTTAGCATAATAGACACCAACTACAGCAGTTATAAATATAAACACAATTGTGGTTATGGCACCAATTTGTGAACCAATTTTAATAAAAAGGTAAATCTCAATAATTGGTATTAATATTATAGATAATAAGATTGGGTTCATTTGTCCGTAATCTAAATTGCCAGTTGAAATTAATCAACATAGTAATTACTATAAGATCATGAGTTATAGTTTTGAGTACATCGATATAATCCTTCTAGCAATGATAGCTGGTTTTATTTTTTTAAGATTAAGAGGAATACTTGGAAAAAGAACTGGTTTTGAAGGTAAAGCCCCTAAACAATTTGATAGAATTTTAAAAGAGGCAGTTGCAAAACAAGCTACAAAAATTAAAGAAACTTTTAATGAGAATGATCAAAAAGAATTTCTAAAAGGCGCTAAGATTGCCTACGAAACAATTATCACAGATTTTAGTGATAATGATAATAAAATAACAACTAGCAAACCCTTACTAAATGATGAAATATATAACCAGTTTAATGAAGCACTAAAAGAAAGAAGTGCACGGGGTCATTATGCTGAAATAACATTTATAGGTATAAATTCAGCAATTATTAAAGAACACAAGAAATTAGGAAAAATACTAAATGTTACCGTAGAGTTTATTGCTGAGGTTATTACTTGTATTAAAGATAAGGATAAAAAAATTATATCTGGTGACCCAAAGAAAATAAAAAAAATCTATGACACATGGGTTTTTTCGAGGGACACAACTTCTGTAAATCCTAATTGGCAGCTTGTAAATACATTAACGTAATTGACAAATAATATCTCAGATAAAGATAAACAGGATTGGGAAACTTTTCTTTCTAGCAGTGAAAAATTACCTAATAAAGATGATAAACTAAAAAAAAAATCATCTTTAAAAATAAAATCAATCGATCTTCATGGATATACATTAGATCAAGCTAATAAGTTTATCGAAAGTTTTATAATAAAGTCTTATGAAGAAAATATAAATAAGCTTATAGTTGTTACAGGTAAGGGTCTTCATTCACAAAATGAAAAAGATCCTTATGTATCAAATAAACTAAGTATTTTAAAATATTCAGTCCCCGAATTTATTTCAAAAAATAAAAATTTAATGAATATTATCAATGAAATTACAGATGCGAAAATTGAAGATGGTGGCGAAGGGGCTTTTTATATTTTCTTAAAAAAAAATAAATTTATAAAATAAATTTTGAAAGATCTGTATCTTTAACTAAATTATCTAAATTTTTATCAATATATTCCTTGTTGATAATTATTTTTTCACCAGAGCGATCAGTTGCAGTAAAGCTGATTTCATCTAAAATTTTTTCAATTATTGTGTGAAGTCTTCTGGCTCCAATATTTTCTACAGTTGCATTAACTTCAGAAGCAATGTTTGCAATAGTATCAATTCCATCATCTGAAAATTCAAGATCAACATTTTCAGTTTTTAATAACGCCACATATTGTTTAATTAAACTAAAATCAGGCTCTCTTAAGATTCTCTTAAAATCATCACTAGTTAATGCTTCTAGCTCAACTCTTATAGGTAGCCGTCCTTGAAGTTCAGGCAGAAGATCAGATGGTTTTGCTAATTGAAATGCACCAGATGCAATAAACAAAATATGATCAGTTTTAATTGGACCATGTTTTGTATTCACGGTCGTCCCTTCAATTAATGGCAGCAAATCTCTTTGAACACCTTCACGAGATACATCTCCTCCAACTCTATCCGTTCTTGCTGAAATTTTATCTATTTCATCTAAAAATACTATCCCATTATTCTCAGTTGATAGTTTTGCAGCTTTAATAATTTTATCTTGTTCAATTAATTTATCCGACTCATCATTGATTAAAATTTCGTGAGACTCTTTCACAGTCATTTTTTTCTTTTTTTCTTTATTTCCCATTGATTTTCCAATCATTTCACCAATGTTAATCATTCCAACATTTGCGCCTGGCATTCCAGGAATTTCAAAAGAAGTATTATTTGATCCAGTATCGCTCACCGCAATCTCAATTTCATTATCATCAAGATCACCATTTCTAAGTCTTTTTCTAAAACTTTCTCTTGTTGCTAAGCTTGCTTTTTTACCAACTAAAGCATCTAATACTTTTTCCTCGGCAGATTTTTGTGCTTGAGCATGAACCTCTTTTCTCATTTTTACTTTTTCCATACCAATAGCAATTTCAATTAAATCTCTTACTATTTGCTCAACATCTCTTCCAACATATCCAACTTCAGTAAACCTTGTTGCTTCAACTTTAACAAAAGGGGCTTCTGCTAATTTTGATAATCTTCTAGAAATTTCTGTTTTACCTACACCTGTTGGTCCAATCATTAAAATATTTTTTGGCAAAACTTCGTTTTTCATTTCTCCTTTTAGAGCCTGTCTTCGCCATCTATTTCTTAATGCAACAGCAACTGCTTTTTTAGCTTTGTTTTGACCAACTACAAACCTATCTAATTCAGATACTATTTCTCTAGGAGATAGTGAACTAACTAAAGAAGTTTCCTCTTTATCATTTTTATCTTTTGGAACTAAAGGAGTTACGTTTGATTTTTCCATTATATTTTTAAAACCTTAATATTATCATTCGTAAATACACAAATTTCAGAAGCAACTTTGATTGCTTTTTTTGCTATTTCTTCTGCACTTTTGTCAGTTTCCATTAAAACTTTTCCAGCAGCTAATGCATAATTACCACCTGATCCAATTCCAATTACATCACCTTCAGGTTCTAAAACATCTCCAGTTCCAGAAATGATATAGCTATTTTCTTTATCTCCTATTGCCATTAGCGCTTCTAATCTTCTTAGATATTTATCTGTTCTCCAATCCTTTGCCAATTCAACAGCTGCTCGGGATAGATTTCCTGCATGTTTTTCAATTTTAGCTTCTAACCTCTCAAATAGTGTAAGCGCGTCCGCAGTCGATCCTGCAAACCCTGCAACAACATCTCTTTTTTCAATTTTTCTAATTTTTGAAGCAGTGCTCTTAACTACTGTATTTCCCATACTTACCTGTCCATCACCAGCTACTACTACTTCATTATTTTTTCTAACTAGTACAATCGTTGTCATAATTGATAAATGGTAACTATTTTTTATACTTCAAGTGTTGATTGCTGATATTGATATAGTGAGATTATGCATGTATACCCTTAAAATATATGGCTAGAAAAGGAAAAGTATCCAGAAAAACTAAAGAAACTAGTATCAATGTTGAAGTTAATATTGATGGAAAAGGTCAGTATAAAATTGACACTGGTATAGGTTTCTTAGATCACATGCTTGAACAATTATCAAAACATTCATTAATTGATTTAAAAGTTAAAGCTAAAGGAGATACTCACATTGATCTTCACCACACAACAGAAGATACAGGAATTGCTATAGGTGAGGCTTTAAAAAAAGCATTAAAAAATTATCAAGGAATTAGAAGATATGCACATGCAATGATCCCAATGGATGAAACATTAACAAGAGTTGCAATTGATGTTTCAAATAGACCCTACTTAATTTGGAAAGTAAAATTAAAAGTAGAAAGACTTGGTGAAATGGATACAGAACTTTTCAAAGAATGGTTTCAAGCTTTTTCTCAGTCGGCAGGAATAACACTACATATGGAAAATATTTATGGAGATAACAGCCACCATATTATCGAGTCATGTTTTAAAGCTTTAGCGAGGTCATTAAGAACAGCTTTAGAAATAGATCCAAGAAATAAGAAGAGTATTCCATCAACCAAGGGCTCTTTATAAATTAAATGAATGTCACGATTGTTGACTATAATTCTGGGAATATAAGTTCTGTAATTAATTCTTTTAAGGAAGTTGCCAAAAATAAAGTAAATATTGAAGTAACTGCAGATCTTAATAAGATTAAATCCTCTGACAAAGTAGTTTTGCCAGGCCAGGGTTCGTTTAAGAGTTGTATAGATGCACTTAATAATATTAATGGTTTGGTTGAAGCGCTAAATGAATTTGCAAATAACAACAAAAAACCTCTTCTTGGAATTTGTGTTGGTTTGCAAATGTTCGCAGATGTTGGCTATGAAGAAATAGAAACCAAAGGTTTAGGGTGGATATCAGGTAATGTATCAAAAATAGATAATCAAAGTGGAAAGTATAAGCTTCCTCATATTGGTTGGAACCAGATTAATATTGTCAAAGATAGTAAAATTTTTAAAAACATAGAAAATAATTCACACATGTATTTTGTACATAGTTATGAATTTGTTCCAGAAGACAAAAATGTGATTTCTGCAACAACTGATTATTCGTCAAATATCGTTTGCTCTGTTGAAAAAGAAAATATTTTTGGAACACAGTTTCACCCTGAAAAGAGTGATAAAATTGGTCTACAAATAATTCAAAATTTTATAAACTTATAAAATGAAAATATTTCCAGCGATAGATATTAAAGATAAAAAGTGTGTGAGGTTAGTTAAGGGGGACTTTGATAATAAAACTGAATACGAAATGTCTCCAGTTGACCAAGCCGGTAAATATAAAGATTATGGCTTTAAAAACCTACATATAGTTGATTTAGATGGGGCTTTAACTGGTGACACAGTTAATTTGGATATTATTCAAGAAATAGTCTCTAAATTTGATCTTAAAATTGAAATTGGTGGAGGAATAAGAAATTTTAAAAGTATTGAAAAATACACTGATACTGGTGTTGAAAAAGTAATTTTGGGAAGTGCGGCTATAAAAGATAAAAAATTTTTAAAAGAAGCTTGCGAAAAGTTTCCAAATAAAATTGCTTTAGGTTTGGATGCTAAAGATGGATATTTATCTGTATCTGGCTGGAAAGAAAATTCTAACCAATTAACATTAGATTATTTAAAAGAAGTTAATGATTATGGTGCGAGTAGATTAATCTACACTGACATCAATAGAGATGGAATGAAGCAAAGTCCTAACCTTGAAGAAACAGCTAAGGTTGCTAATACCTCAAACTGTCCTGTAATTATATCTGGTGGAGTTTCTTCAATTGATGACATTAAAAAAGCTAAGGAATTAAATAATAGTAATATCGAAGGCATTATAGTTGGAAAAGCTATTTATGATGGCGATATTAAATTAAATGAACTTGTTAAGGAATTAAATGCTTAAAAATAGAGTCATACCATGTTTGGATGTTAAAAACGGTCGTGTAGTTAAAGGTATTAACTTTTTGGATTTAAAGGATGCAGGAGATCCAGTTGAGCAGGCTAAAATTTATAGCGATGGTGGTGCAGATGAAATTTGCTTTTTAGATATTACTGCATCCAATGAAAATAGAGATACTATTTATGATGTTGTTGAGAAAACATCTAAGAAATGTTTTGTACCTTTAACTGTTGGGGGAGGAGTTAGAAGTGTCGATGATATTAATAAATTATTAAACTGTGGGGCAGACAAAGTTTCAATTAATACTGCAGCAGTTGAAAATGCAGAAGTCATTATAGAAAGCTCAAAAAAATTTGGATCTCAGTGCATTGTTGTTGCTATAGATGCTAAAAAAAATACTGACAAATGGGAAATTTTTACTCACGGTGGAAGAAACAATACTGGTATTGATGCAATAGAATTTGCAAAAAAAATGGAAGATTGTGGAGCAGGAGAACTATTAGTAACCTCAATGGATAGAGATGGCACTCAAGTTGGTTATGATATTGAACTAATGTCAAAAATCTCCTCAAAAATAAATATTCCAGTAATTGCATCTGGTGGAGTTGGAAATTTAGATCATTTAGCAGATGGTATTAAATTAGGAAATGCAAGTGCAGTTTTAGCAGCCTCTATATTTCATTATGGAAAACATTCAGTAAAAGAAGCCAAGGAGTATTTGGATTTAAAAGGAATTCCTGTTAGAATTTAATATGCTTAATACTTTAGAAAACTTAGTTAAACTCGCACGAGAGAGAAAGTCAATACCTGTAGAAGGATCATATACAAACAAGTTGCTTAGAGACAAATCTTTAAGCAAAGCAAAAGTTTTAGAAGAAGTTGATGAATTAATCGAAGCAGTGGAGGAAAATTCTAATATAACTCACGAAGCAGCAGATGTATTTTACCATTTGTTAATGTATCTCGAAGCTAATGACATAAAAATTGAAGAAGTGATGCAGGAATTAGAAAAAAGAAAAAAATGAGTTATGATGATAACAATATTTTTGCAAAAATTTTACGTGCAGAGATTCCTTGTAATAAAATTTATGAAGATGATTTTATTTTATCATTTCATGATATTAATCCACAAAAGAAAATTCATGCTTTAGTTATTCCTAAAGGTAAATATATTAATTTAGACGATTTTAGCTCAAATGCATCTACTGAAGAGATGGTTGGTTTATTAAAAGGTATCAATATAGTTGCTAAAAAGCTAGGAATTTCAACAGAAGTAGGAAAAGGCTATAGAGCTTTAGCAAATATAAGTGAGCATGGTGGTCAGGAGGTTCCTCATTTACATTTTCATTTATTTGGAGGGGAAAATGTTGGAAAAATGGTTGAGTGACACAAGAAGTAAAAAGAAACTATTTAGAAATTAACTCTCTTAAAGACTTAAAAGAAGTTCCAAAACCCTCTAGTGATTATTCTGTAAAATTATTGGATCCAGTAAATTTTCAATTAAATAAATTCTTTTATAAAAATGTAGGCAAAAAACATAAGTGGATTGACAGGTTGGTATGGGAAGATTCAAAATGGATTGAATATGTTTCTAATAAAAATGTTAAAACTTATATTTTTAAAAAAGGAAATGATCTTGTGGGTTTTTTTGAATTGTTAGAACATACTGAAAAAAAAGAAATTGAAATAGCTTATTTTGGTTTGTTAGAGGAATATCTGAATAAAAAATTGGGCTCTTATTTATTATCAATGGCAATCAAGAAATCTTTTGAAAATAAAATTGATAGAGTTTGGCTTCATACTTGCTCCTTAGATCACAAAAATGCATTAAATAATTACATAGCAAGAGGTATGAATATTTTTAAAACAGAAACTGTAATAATTTAGTTTCGTAAAGGTAATTTAAAAATATTTTTATTAATAATTTCATTTTTTTTTACTGACGAAAGAAAGGTAATATTGAGATTTTGATATACATCTTTTGTTTGCCAGCCAATTAGATTGAATGATTGATTATCAAAAAAAATATTAATTTCACTACCATTTTCATTAATTTTATAATTTATAAAAGAATCATCTATGACTCTTTCTTCAAGATTGTAAATTTTATTTATTAAATAATCTTTATCTAAAATTAAATTTAAAGGTGTTTTTTCAAGGGGATAAAGATAATAACTTGCGCTTGTTTTTATAACCAAGGAATTACCATTCGAAACTAAAATTTTGTTATTTGATCCTGAATATTCACAAAATATTTTTTTAGGATATTCTATAACACAATTCCCTTTTTCTATTTTTTTATTTATATTCTGTTCAAAGTCAAAATTAATATTTTTTGTTTCTTTTAGATTATTAATAATATTCTCTTTTTTATTTGCACTAGCACTGTTTAGTAAAAAACAAAAAATTATTATCAAGTATCTCATCATTAAAGAACATCTCTTTTACCAACATGGTTGGCTTTACTCACAATCCCATCAGCTTCCATCATATCAATAATTCTAGCAGCTCTATTGTAGCCAATTTGTAATTTTCTTTGTAAAAATGATGTGGATGCCTTTCCTTCTGATCGAATAATTTCTAATGCTTGTTGATATAATTCGTCTTTATCACCTTGACTCTGACTATCTTTAATCTCTTTTTCATCGGCAAAGTTTAATATTTCATCTATATAGTCTGGTTCAGCTTGACTTCTCAGAGCATTATTAATCTTTTCAATCTCGTTATCAGACACAAATGGTGCATGAATTCTTACTATTCTATTTGCAGTGGACATGAAAAGCATATCTCCTTTACCCAATAATTGTTCAGCGCCTTGTTCCCCAAGTATTGTTCTACTATCTATTTTTGATGTAACTTGAAATGAAATTCTTGTTGGAAAATTTGCTTTAATAGTTCCTGTTATGACATCAACACTTGGTCTTTGCGTGGCCATTATTATATGAATACCAGCTGCTCTCGCCATCTGAGATAGTTTTTGAATATAATTTTCAATTTCTTTACCAGCCACTAACATCAAGTCAGACATTTCATCAACAACTACAACGATGTAAGGCATTGGAAGCTGGTGTTTTCCATTGTATCCGTCAATATTTCTAACTCCATCTTTGGTCATTAATCGGTATCTACTTTCCATTTCTTTAACAACCCATCCAAGTACAGAAGCTGCTTTTTTGGCTTCAGTAATTACTGGACAAAGTAAATGAGGAATTCCTTCATATGTTGATAATTCAAGCATCTTAGGATCAATTAAAATAAATTTACACCTATCTGGAGTATGTCGATAGAGAAGGGATAATATTATTGTATTAATACAGACTGATTTTCCGGAACCAGTCGTTCCTGCTATAAGCAAATGAGGCATAGACGCTAAATCCCCAACAATTGGTTTTCCTGAAATATTTTTTCCAAGTGCAATTGGTAATTTTACATCTCTCTTTTTAAAATCTGAGTTATTTAAAATCTCACTTAAATAAACATTTTCTCGTGAATTATTTGGCAGCTCTATACCAACTGTATTACTACCTGGTATAGTAGCAATTCTCGCAGACTCAGAGCTGGTATTTCTTGCTATGTCATCAGACAAATTTATTATTTTAGACACTTTAACACCAGCAGCTGGCTCAAACTCATTTAGTGTAACAACAGGACCATGGCTTACTTTTTTTATATTTCCACTTACACCAAAATCCATAAGTATTTTTTCTAAAAACTCTGGATCATGAGTTTCATTTTTCTCAAAAATTTCCCTCTCTTTTTTTGTTGGAACTTTTAATAAATCAAGCGCAGGTAATTTAAATTTTATCTTTGTTTCAGACTTATTTTCATTTTTAATAAAAGGCAAGTCTTCTTGAATAAGATTTTTAATTTCATCTTGTGGAATATATTCACTAATTATTTCTCTTTTATCTGTATAGTTTTTGGTATTTTTTTTAGTAATTAAATTAAAAGCGTTTTGGATAAATTTAATAAAATTTTTATAATTAAAATTAATACTCTTTAGAAAAAAAATTATAGTAATTAAAATTAATAAATAAAAAAATATACTTTCATTAATCAAAACAAGAGATTTGAGAAATGTTTGATTTAAATATTGTCCGACAAAGCCACTTGAACCATTTATAAACATAGAATACGTTTTGGAATAATAATGTATAAAAAAAAGTGTGCCCGATATTAAATATAAAATTGTAAAAAAATTATTCTCAATAATTAAAAAAAAATCTTTTGTTTTTAAGATATTGATACCTGTAATCAAAAGTGTGAATGGAATTAAATAAGCCATTAATCCAACTGATTGAAACAATAAATCAGATACAAAACTACCATGGAAACCCATTAAGTTTTCAATTTTTACATTTTCAGGAAAAATAAAATTTGGATCATTGGGTGAATATGTTATTAATGCCAGCAATAATATTCCACCAGCTAAAGAAATTAAAATTCCAAATATTTCAGCTAACCTCCTGACGGTGAAATTAAGTAATAAATTAGCTGTTTTTTTAATATTCATTTTAATGAATCTATTTAATCACTTTGTATCATCTAATTTTTATTGTTAAAATTAAAAATATTATGACAGTTTGTATTTTGGGTAATAGTTTAACGGCTTTAACCCTAGCTAAGATATTAGTTAATTATGAAATTGATGTTGATGTAATTTTTAACAAAAAAAATTATAAAATTAACGATACTAGAACGATTGGAATATCCAAGAGTAATATTGATTTTTTTAAAACAAATATAATTAATATTGAAAAACTAATTTGGAATATAAAAGCAATAGAAATTTTTACAGAAAATTTTAGTAAAGAAAAATTAATAAATTTTAAAGCAGATAAGAGTCAACTTTTTTCAATTATTAAAAATTACGAACTACATCAACTATTAAATAAAGAACTATCAAAAAGTAAATTTTTTAGATTAAAATTTTCAACTGAAAAAAATCTTTCTTATTTAAATAAATATGAGCTTGTAATAAATTGTGATCCATTAAATTCTATCACAAAAAGATATTTTAGTAAAAAAATATCTAAAAAATATAATAGTACTGCATATACAACTATTATTTCACATGATAAAATTATAAATACTACAGCTGTTCAAATTTTTACAAAAAAAGGACCTTTAGCTTTTTTACCAATTTCAAATAAAAAAACTTCTATTGTATATTCCGTACATAATTCAAATAATGGTGAAGAAGAAAATATTAAAGAATTAATAAAAGACAAAAATTTTAAATATAAAATTAAAGAGATAGAAAAAATTAATAATTTTGAGTTAAAATCATTTAATTTAAGATCATACTATCATAAGAACATATTAGCATTTGGTGATTTATTACACAGGGTTCATCCTTTAGCAGGCCAAGGTTTTAATATGACAATTAGAGATATTAAAGTTCTTTCAGAGATCATTAAAAAAAGATTAGATGTTGGTTTGTTGTTAGATAGCTCTGTGGGCTTAGAATTTCAAAATAAAATAAAACATAAAAACTTTATTTTTTCAAATGGCATAGATTTAATCCATGAGTTTTTTAATATTGAAAGAAAGACAAAAACTAATTTTTTAAGTAAGTCAGTCAAACTTGTTGGTAGCCAACCGACAATTAATAGAATGTTTTCTAAAATTGCTGATAAGGGTACTTTATTTTAATTTATTGGAGAGTTGTATTATCAAAAACATCGTGCGTGTATGTACTAAGAATAGCTGCTATTTTGTTTTTCCTTATATTAAGATTTTCTGCTTCCAATAGGACTTGCTTTTCTTCCAGACTAAATGGTGAGGCCATTGCCAAGGCATTTATAGTTTCATCTAAACTTTGTTTTTCAAGTTCTTTCCAATTTATTATAAAACCTCTTTTTTCAAATAATGTTTTTAAGTCTCTAAAAATTAATTCTAAATCAGAAAACTTTAGTTGCTCTTTATTGTCATTAAGATCATGATTGAAACGATTAAAATCTACTTCACATTCTCTGTATTTTTTTTTAGATTTTATTTCATTTATAATCTCAAATCTAATTATTCCTTTTAATTCAATTAGATAGTGACTGTTTTCTGTTTCTTTAAAACTAGTTATTTTTCCCAAGCAGCCAACATGATGAAGACCAGGGTCTGTTTGTCCAATATTATTTAAGCTTAAAGGTTGAATCATACCTATCAATTTGTCTGATTTCATGCTGTCATTAATCATATCAATGTATCGTGGCTCAAATATATTCAAAGGAACTGTAGTTTTGGGAAATATAATAAAATTACTTAAAGGAAAGATAGGTATTTTTTTTGGAAGGCTATTTATTTGCATAATGTATTAATCTATATCACATCTTATTGTTAATTTGTATTGATTGAATTAAAAAAAAAGTTTAACTATAGCTTTAACAATTGCGGGCATAGCTCAGTGGTAGAGCGTCTCGTTGCCAACGAGAAGGTCGAGGGTTCGACCCCCTTTGCCCGCTCCAAATTCTTATATGAATGATCTTTTAAATAAAAAATGTGCTCCTTGCGAAGGAGGAGTTTTGCCATTTGATATATCTGAAATTCATAAGTATCAAAAAAAAGTTGATGGTTGGAATATAATAAAAAATGAAAAAAAAATATTTTATCTTTATAAAAAATATGAGTTTAAAAATTTTTTAGAAAGTCAAATTTTTATTAATAAAGTTGGAGATATTTCAGAAAATGAAGGACATCACCCAGATATATCATTTGGTTGGGGGTACGCGGAGATAAAAATTACTACCCATGCTATTGAGGGACTATCCGAAAATGATTTTATTTTAGCTGCAAAAATAGATCAATTAATTAATGTCTAAAATGTCTAGTTTTAGAAAAGACTAGAATTGTACCAGTTTCGTTTGCAAAATTAACAATTTCTTTGTCTTTGATAGATCCAGAAGGTTGTATGACTGCTGTAACACCTGATTGAACTAATTTTTCAATTCCATCAACAAAAGGAAAAAATGCATCAGATGCTGCAACAATATCATCATTTGTATTCATAAATTTTTTCATCTTATCTATTGCAATTTGACAGCTGTCTAAGCGGCTTGGTTGACCAGATCCAATTCCTGTAGTTGTTTCATTTGATGCAAGCACTATCGCATTCGATTTTACGTATCGGCAAATATTAAATGCAAAAATTAGATTTTTCATTTGTTTAGAGGTTGGTTTCTTTTTAGAAACAACTTTAAAATCTTTATTACTAAAATTTTTAAAGTCTTCTGTTTGTACTAATAGCTCTTCATTAGCTGATAGAAATCTTAATATTTCTTTAAAATTATAATTTGTTGCATCAATTAATCTTAAATTCTTTTTCTTCTTTAATAATTTTAGAGCATCTTTTTCAAAGCCATTTCCAATAATGACCTCAAGAAATAATTTATTTAGTTCTTGAGCAAGATTTTTAGTAATTTTAAAATTACATGACACTATTCCCCCAAAAGCACTAATTGGATCACATGCAAGTGCAGATTTATAGCTCATTAATTGATCACTTTTGACTGAAACCCCACATGGATTTGCATGTTTTACTATGACAGTCCCTTTGTTTTTGGGTAATGATTTTGAAATAGTTAAAGCTGAAAATATATCATTGTAATTATTATAACTTAGTTGTTTTCCGTGAATTTGATTTATTTTTATTGAGTTGTTTTTTGAATAGATTGCGCTGAATTGATGAGGATTTTCTCCATAACGTGGTGTTTCAATAAGATTTGCATGAAACACTTTTTTTTTTGGAAAAATTACATTATTTTTTTTATTAAAATAGTCTGAAATAACCGAGTCATAATAGGCGGTTTCAGTGAATGCAATTCTAGATAATTTTTCTCTAAATTCTAACGATGTAGACCCTTTATTTAATTTTAATTCTTCAATTAATTCTTCATACTGATCTGAGGAGGTGATAACCGTTACATCTTTATAATTCTTAGCTGCTGACCTAACCATTGTTGGTCCACCCACATCAATATTTTCGATTATTTTTTCATGATTTTTAGTATTTTTTAATGTTTCTTCAAATGGGTAAAAATTGACAATAACTAAATCTATATTTTCAAAATTATTATTTTTAATATCTCTTAAATGAGCTTTATTTTTTCTTTTATTTAAAATTCCAGCATGTATTTTTGGATGAAGTGTTTTTACTCTACCTTCTAAAATTTCTGGCGAGTTTGTAAATTTAGAAACTTCTTGGCATTCAAATTTTAATTTTCTGATTTCTTTATAGGTACCACCTGAACTAATAATCTTTATTTTATTTTGCTTTAGAGAATTAAGAAGTGGTTTTAAATTTTTTTTATCTGAAACTGAAATAAGAGCTGTTTTTATTTTTTTCATTATATCCTAATAATTTCCCACTTAATGATTTCACTTTTATTTTTACTTATCCCAGAAATACATATATTTTGATTTTCTTTGTATGAATTTTTAATACCTAAATATAATCCATTATCAATATTTATATCAAAATTTTCACAATTAAATTTCCAACCTTCGTTTTCTAATTCTATTAAGATTGACTTATTATCCTGTGTTTTCATTACTTTTGAATTTGGGTCCAGGTGAAATCTAATATCAAATTTGATATTTTGTGAATTATCTGTTCTCAGTAATTTATCAAAACCAATAAATTTCATTTGTTCTGGGTAAAATTCAATTGTTCTTTCATGAACTGTTTGAAAATTTTTTATATAACCATCATGTGAACCTGATATCTTCCAATAATTATCCTCAAATACTATATTTTTTTTAGTAATACGAATGCCCTTATCAACAATTAGATTTAATTTATCTAATTTTCTATAATTACAAGATGAATGATCCTCAATTGACAAAGTACTTTGTAAAGCTGTACTTTTTGAAAGTTTATTCAATTTGTTTTGATTATTAGAAAAATAGCCAGAGTTTGTTATCAGTTTTTTCCCACTTGAAAAAACTTCAAATGAAAGGGCACCTGATTGATAAAATCTTGAAAAATTATTTTTTGGGCTTTCGCCCATATCCATTGTTAATATAATTTTTTTATTTTTAAGAATTACATAACCTGCGATCTCTTTATTTTCATTTTTAAAAATATATCCTAGCCTTTTCAAATAATGATCAAACTCAATATTATTTGAGATGTTGTTACCATTAAATAGAATATCTTGATTGATATTTTGCCAAATAAAAGCATAACTTTGACCAAGATAATATATCGTTTCATCAATATATTCAGGAATTATATTTTGAGACTCTTTAAACCATTCTCTAATTAAAATAAAATATTT
>Ga0255784_10001125_pt1 | contig 21878 bp, 23 predicted proteins | sample 101ome_14_FD_179982 | JGI IMG/M metagenome (GOLD analysis project Ga0255784, IMG submission 179982) | Coastal salt marsh microbial communities from the Groves Creek Marsh, Skidaway Island, Georgia - 101403AT metaG (version 2) | ecosystem: Environmental > Aquatic > Marine > Intertidal zone >...
GGCAACATTCAATAGAAGAGGTTATAAAAAAAGTAAAATAAAAACAGCAAATCAAGGTGAAAAAAGTCAAACTGCTGAAGTATTCGAATCACTAGATTCTACTGCAAACAAATCTGAACAGTGGATACTAAAAAATCAGAATAAGATTTTTTCAGTTATTGCATTAATTTCATTGTCTGTATTATCATATTTAGGATACCAGAGATTTATTTCAGAACCTAAAGAAACAGAGGCTATAAGTGAGCTAAATCAAGCACAATATTTTTTCGAATTAGCACTAGTATCAAATGAATCAGATTCACTATTTAATTTAGCTTTAAATGGAGGTGAAGGAAAATACGGATTTCTTGATATTGTAGATGAATATTCTGGTACAAAAGCTGCAAACCTTGCAAACTACTCTATTGGTATGTCATATTTGAACCTTAAAGAATATGACAAAGCTATAGTTTACCTTGAAAAATTTAATTCAGATGATATATTATTAAAGTCGATTTCTCTAGGAACCATCGGAGATTGCTTCTCAGAGTTGAATCAACCAGAGGAAGCATATGAATATTATCAAAAGGCCTTCAATCACAACGAAAACATTTATACTACTCCTAAATATTTATTCAAAGCTGCACTTATAGGTTCTGAACTAGGTGAATATAGGTCTGCAATAAATTATTTAAATAGAATCAAAGAAGATTTTCCGGATTCTTACGAATCTAGTTTAGTTGAAGTCCAACTTGGTAGAATTGAAAATCTAAATAACTAAAATGTCTGCTAAGCAATCTGAATATTTTAACAAAGATTTTCAAGTATTAAATCCTGATAAATTAAAAATTGCATGTGTTGTCTCAGAGTGGCATAATGAAATTACAGAGAAACTATTCAGTGGAGCCAAAAATATACTTACAAAAAATGGTGTTAAAGAAAAAAACATTTCTAAAATTAATGTTCCTGGTAGTTTTGAGTTAATATTTGCCTGTAAAAACCTAATTAATAAAGATTTTGACGCAGTTATAGCAATTGGTTGTATAATTCAAGGTGAAACAAGACACTTTGAATTTGTGTCAAATGCTGTTTTAAACGGAATTAAAGATTTAAATATTATATCTGATATACCTATAATTTTATGCGTATCGACAGATGACAATATAAGTCAATCTTTTGATAGAAGTGGTGGTAAGTACAATAAGGGTGAAGATTCTGCAATTGCCGCTCTTAAAATGATTACATTTAATCAATGAAAGTTAACTTCTTTAAGTTAAATAAAAATAGAAAATTCAATTATACTCCTCGTTTTTACAAAGGTAAAGATGATGTTGCGCCAACTTTTGAATCAAAGTTTTCTGTTTACAGAGAATCATATAACTCAAACGATATTGGAAAGCATTGGGCTGACCAAAGGTATAAAATGCGCAATAGAAAAAATAGGGGTATTAATATGACATTAATCTTAATTGTTCTTTTCCTTATTTTGGTATTTTTATATATCATTGATTTTGATATAAATATTTTCTTTACCAATTAATGTCAGATATAATTAAAATTTTACCAAGTGATGTTTCAAATAAAATTGCTGCTGGTGAAGTAGTTCAAAGGCCATCTTCTGTTCTAAAAGAGCTAATAGAAAATTCTATTGATGCAAATTCAACTAAAATTCATATTATAATTAAAGATGCTGGAAAAAATCTAATTCAGGTAATCGATAATGGAAAAGGAATGTCAAAAAATGATATGCATTTATCATTTATAAAACATGCTACATCAAAAATTAGTAAAATAGAAGATATTTTTTCTATTTCATCAATGGGATTTCGTGGAGAAGCATTAGCTGCTATTTCCTCAGTTTCAATGTTAGAAATGGAATCAATTAATAATAATCAAAACGGGCATTTTATCGAAATTAATGGTGGCGAGCTTATAAGGGAAAAGGACTCAAATATTCAAGAAGGTACATCAATTAAAATAAAGAATATATTCTATAACGTACCAGCAAGAAGAAACTTTTTAAAATCAGATTTTGTTGAACTTAGGCATATACTTGATGTTTTTCATAGGTTAGCAATTTCACATCCAGAAATTGAATTTTCGTTTATTAATAATGAAGAGGAGATCTTTTATCTTAAAGAGGAGTCATTAAATAAAAGAATTATATCAATATTTGGAGAAAAAATCAGAGAAAATTTAATTCCTATTCATGAAAGTACCCAAATTGCTAATATCTCAGGTTTTGTTTTAAAGCCCGAATTTTCAAAAAAATCAAGGAGTAATCAGTTTATTTTTGTAAACAACAGATTTATTAAAAGTCAATTTATTAATCATTCAATTTCTGCATCATATGATGGTTTGCTAAAAGATGGATATTACCCAGGATATTTTCTATTTATAGAAATAGATCCAACCAAAATAGATGTTAATGTTCATCCAAACAAAACAGAAATAAAATTTGATGATGATCAAAATTTATATTCAATAATAAATTCTTCTGTTAAACACTGTCTTGGTATATACCAGGTTAGTCCTGTCCTTGACTTTGACAAGGATCCTTCAATGGATATTTCTTATGATCAAGTTAAGTCACAGCCAACTTCTCCTAATATTGAGATTAATTCTGATTTTAACCCCTTTAAAGTTTTTAATGACGATGAAGTCAATAAAATTAGTGATGATCACTTGACTTCTATTAATAAATTAAACTTGGAGAATGACAGTAATCAAGCATTAAAGATTTTCCAGATTTTAAATAAGTTTATTGTAAGTACTAATAAGTCATCGCTTATTATAATAAATCAAAATTTAGCTCATCAGAGAATATTGTATGAGTCTTTTTTAAAATCAATTTTTGAGAACTCTGTTAATTCTCAAAAATTAGTTTTTCCAATTGAGTTAAGTTTAACAAAAAAACAATTATTACTGTATAATAAAATTATCGATGAGTTTAAATCAATTGGTTTTGAAATAATTGTTAAGAATGAATTAATGCTTATTGAGTCTATTCCATTTGGAATAGAAAAAAACAATGTAGAAGAAGTTATTGAAAATATTCTCAATGAGGACTTTAATACTTCTAATGATTTTAGTGCATCTGATTTCTTTGCAAAGAGACTCTCAAAAATTACATCAATCAAATCGGGTCAAAAACTTAATTCAGATGAGCAAGAGTATATTGTAAATCATTTATTTTCATGTAAAGAACCTAATCTATCACCTGATAATAAGCAAATATTTATTACTTTAAATAAAAACGATATAGAAAACAAATTTAATGGGTAGGGTAAGTGAAATAGTAAAACATTTAATCATAATTAATGTGATTTTTTATATTGCATCAATGGTTTTTGGAGAGTTGATGTATGATCTCTTTGCTATGCACTATCCAAAAAATTCAACTTTTTTTCTCTGGCAACCTCTTTCTCACATGTTTATGCATGGCGATACAACTCATATTTTATTTAATATGTTTGGTCTATGGATGTTTGGTACTCCATTAGAACAAATGTGGGGGAAGCAAAAATTTATTTTTTTCTATTTGTCTGCTGGTTTTGGTGCGGTTCTTATTCAAACTCTAGTGTATCACTATGATGTTTTATCTGTAACACAATTATTAATTGATAATGGCTTAACAAAAAATGAGATAAATAGTTTTTTTGAAACAGGTAGATTAAATACTAGTCTAATACAAACATTAGGAGAAGCAAAGCTTGCTTCAGGAATTCAATCATATAAGGCAGTTATGGTGGGTGCATCTGGAGCTCTTTATGGAATACTAGTTGGATTTGCTATGTTATTTCCAAATGTTCAACTAATGCTTCTTTTTCCACCAATACCTATTAAAGCTAAATATTTAGTACCTCTTCTAATTTTATTCGACCTTTTCTTTGGATTTACATCATATTCAGTTGGCCCAATTGCTCACTTTGCTCACATTGGTGGAGCAATTACTGGATTTATAATGATGTGGTACTGGAAAAAAAATCAGTTTAATAATAAAAGATGGAATTAGGATTTAGATATTTTTTAAATCAACCTTTTTTTAAAAAAATTATAATAATCAATATTATTGTTTTTTTACTTCCACTTGTTTTAAATACATTTCTGTTTCTTTTTAATTTAAAACAATTTAGCCTTATCAATTTCTTTGATCTTCACCCAGGAATAGGAGATATTATTAGAAGTCCTTGGACACTAATATCATATTCTTTTTTTCACATTGATTTTTTTCACATATTTTGGAATATGTTGATTTTGTATGTTGTTTGTAAACATTTTTTAAATTTTCTAACAAATAAAAAATTAATAGAAATATATTTTTATGGTGCACTTATGGGAGGTCTATTCTTTGTGATTTCATATAATATTTTCCCAGTATTTAAAAATGCTTTTTCACCTTTGATAGGATCATCAGCTGCTGTTTACGCTGTACTTATTTTTGCTTGTTCATATATGCCAAACACTAGAGTGAACCTCATTTTTTTTGATATTAAATTGAAATATTTAGGTCTTTTCTATGTTTTATTGAGTTTAATACAAATACCCTTTAGTAATGCTGGTGGAAATATTGCACATTTGGGTGGTGCTTTTTATGGTTTCTACTATGCAAAAAACTTTAATAAAGAATATAGCTTTTCTACTTTTAATATTTTCTTCAGATATATTAAAAATCTCTCTAGTTCTAAACAGAATGGTAGCAATCAAAAAAAGATTGACAATATATTGGATAAAATAAGTAAATCTGGATACGAAAGTTTAAGTAAGAGTGAGAAGGATTTTTTATTTAAGAACTCTGATAATGATTAATTTTTAGATTTCCTTCTTTTGATAAAAACAAATAGCTGCCATAAGACCATTAAAGCTATAAAATGAGGGAGATAAGATCTTGGTTCTCCATCTAGTCCAATAGTTGTAAATATTCGATCCCATCTAAATTTCCAGTTTTGAATCCCATTAAATAATCCATCAATACTCATCCAAATAAAAACTGGTTTACCTAAAACATGATCAAATGGAACAAAACCCCATACTCTTGAATCTTCTGAGTTATATCTATTGTCTCCCATCATCCAATAATAATCTTGTTTAAATGTGTATGAGTCTTGTTCTTTGTTGTTTATAATAATTTTGCCATTTGAGATCTCAATATCATTAAATTCATAGTCTTTTATTATTTTTTTATAAAGTGGGAGATTATCTAAACTTAGATCAATATTGTCTCCTTTTTTAGGAATATAAATTGGACCCATATAGTCGTTATTCCAATTAAAATTCTTGTTATTTGGAAAGAAATTTAAATTAGATAAACCTTTACTCTGAGTAACTCTGTAAATTGTGTCAAATACATTAGATCTTTCAACTTTAAAAGAATCCTCATATGTTAAACTAATCTCTTTTGTGCTATCGATTAATTCACTAATAATTATGTTGTTATCCCTAATAATGCTTAGAGGTATTCCAGAGTCATCTGTATATACCAAATATTCACTATCACTTGTCTTGGAGATACTTAGTATATAATTTAATATTTCTTCATATGATCTTGGAGTTAAATTTGAAATAACAAATTTTCTAATAAAACCCTCGATTCCTAATTCCTTTAGTTTGTTTGATGAAACTCCTTTGTCTGACCTTATATTATATGTAAAAATCGGTTTAGCTCTATCAGGTAAGACATTTTTCTTACTATTTATAAAAATAATTCCATCTTTAATCTCAATTGTATCTCCAGGAATTCCAAGTGCTCTTTTTACATAATTTGATTTTTTATCTCTTGGCTTAATAACTCCTTTTTCCTTTACAAAAAATCTTCTAACAGTATCTGCAGGCCAATTAAAAACTACAATATCATTATTCTTAATTTCTTGAAATCCAGGAATTCTAATATATGGTAATTGTGGACTTTTTAAATATGATCTAGTTTTAATAATTGGTATAGTGTCATGAACCATAGGAAGAGTAATAACAGTTGATGGAACTCTTGCACCATAATGAAATTTACTTACTAACAAAAAATCACCAACTCTCAATGTCTTTTCTAATGATCCAGTTGGTATTACAAAAGGTTGAAGAAAATAATTATGAACTATTGTTGCTATAACTATTGCAAATATGAATGACCCAATGGATCTTTCAAATCCAGAGAAAGAAATATCATCAACTAATTTTGTCTTACTACTAAAATAGCTTACATAGAAAAAATAAAACCCAAGAGTTAGAATAACTAATATTCTATCAATCTTAGAGTTATGATTAAACTTTTTAATAAATTCTACCCAAATTACAGGTATCATAAGAAGATTAATTACTGGTATAAAAACAAGTATTATCCACCATCTAGGTCTTTGGATTATGTCTAAATGTTTAATGATATTATAAAATGGAATAATTGCTAGCCAGCCATGAACTCCAGCTAGTCTAAATAGCTTCTGAGACCCAGCGAAGATTAACCCATTGTAAATCAAGAAAAAATAAATCCACTCAATAAAACTCATTCTAGTCTAAATTAATTTTTAGTTTAATTCCTGCATTTTGAGAAAAATCAAAATAATTACTTTCAATAAATGGTCTAAGAGATAGATCTTCACTTACATTGAATTGAAGTAAATGAGCTCCTACATTTGCATCAATGATATTTAGAACATAAGTACCTACTAAAAACATAAACGCAAAGTCTTTATATCTCCTATGAAACTTCATACCCTCTAATAATTTCTCATTTTCAGGAATTATATCAATATATTCATCATCAAAATATCCAGCCAGCCTTCTTTTGTATGCAGTTCTATATTTATTCATTTCTTTTTGATTATAATTGAAATAGTAAGCTGAGGTTCCCAAACCACCATATATTATTGGAACCATCCAATATCTTCTTGTGTAAACTTGACCTAACCCAGGTATAACTGAAGAATAGAATGCAGCTTTAGATGGGGTTAGAGGATCATTAATTAATCTTTGTTTTCTTGGGCTAACATATATTGAGTCTAATTCAGATTGGCAATAAGAATTGAAAGAAATTAAAATTAATATTGATAAAAAAAAATTTCTCAATTTGATAATTTTTTTAAAATAGAATATAAATCATTAATACTTTTGAATGAAGTTGATAAGGATACTTTTCCATTGGAATCTTCTTTTAGTTTGACTTTTGAGCCAAATAATTTTTCAAATTTATTAGTTACATCAATATATATTCTAGAGACATCAGAACTGATATTAGAATTGGCTTTTTTTATTTTCGATCCCCTTACGATTTTCTCAGTTTGTCTTACAGATAAATTTTTTGATAATATTAGCTCATAAATTTCTAATTGAACTTTTTTATCATCAACATTAACAAGAGCTCTTCCATGACCCATTGTTAAGAATCTGTCTCTGATTCCTGATTGAATGATTGGGTCAAGTTTTAGTAATCGTATATAATTTGAAATTGTTGATCTATCCTTACCAACTATTCTTGATATAGACTCAATATCCAGTTTATACTCATTTATCAATCTCTCATAACTCAAGCCAATCTCAATTGGATCTAGATCAACTCTCTGGACATTCTCAACTAAAGACATTTTAAGAATATCAGATTCAGTTTCAACCCCTCTTATGTAACATGGAATTGAAGTTAAACCTGCTTTTTTCGAAGCCCTAAACCTTCTCTCTCCAGATATTATCTCGTATTTAGAGGTGTTTATCTTTCTTACAGTTATAGGCTGAATAATTCCAAGATCTTTTATAGAGTCTGATAGACTATCTATTTCAACACTATCAAAATTTGATCTTGGTTGATTTGGATTAACGTCAATCCTATTTATGTCAATCTCAAATGAGTTAACATTGCTCTGGGGCTTTAATTTATTCTCATCATCACTTGAGTTACCTAATAGAGCATCTAATCCTCGTCCTAAAACTCTCTTCTGTTTTTTATCAGACATTTACATTTTTTTTAATTATCTCATCAGCAAGAGAAAGATAGTTTTTAGTTCCCTTTGATGTTACATCGTAAGTTATAATATCTTTTCCAAAACCAGGTGCTTCTCCTAGCTTAATATTTCTCTGGATAATTGTTTTAAATACTATATCTCCAAAATGTTTTTTTACTTCATCAACAACTTGATTGGAAAGTCTTAAACGTGAATCATACATAGTTAACAGAATTCCTTCAATATCTAGTTCTTTATTGTGGATTTTTTGTACACTTTTAATCGTATTGAGAAGTTTACCTAATCCCTCGAGGGCGAAATATTCACATTGAATTGGAATTAATACTGAGTCTGAACATGTTAATGCGTTAAGTGTAATTAATCCAAGTGAAGGAGCACAATCAATTAAAATATAGTCATAATCAGCTTTAATGCTTTTAATCTGTTCTTTTAGTTTATATTCCCTATTTTCAACATCAACCAATTCTATTTCAACACCTACAAGGTCAATACTTGATTGAATTATATCAAGATTGGGAGATTCAGTTTTTTTTATAACATCACTAATTTTTTTTGATTCAGAAAAAATTTGATATAGAGAATAATCCTTATCACTTTGATCAAATCCAAGTCCGGAAGAAGCATTTGCCTGAGGATCCGCATCAATAATTAAGACTTTCATTTCAAGAACACCTAATGAAGCAGCAAGGTTAACAGATGTAGTTGTTTTACCAACCCCACCTTTTTGATTAGCTATTGAAATTATTTTTGCCATTAATTATTCATTTTCTGATTTAAACTCAATAAGAAATATATCCTCATTTTGTTTTTTTAAATTATATTTTTCTCTACCATAGTGTTCCAAACTATCTATATTTTCAAGTTTATTAATTAAATCCTGATCTTTGATTATCTCTTCTGTTAGTGCATCCTTCCTCTTTTTAAGCTTTTTTATTTCTCTATTTAATTCAGCGTGAATAAGAATTGAATTTGTATCCAAAAAAGTCATCCAGAATATAAATGCAAATGATATAATTAAATACTTAAAGTAGGTTTTACCAATTAGAAATTTTAGTTTCTTAAAAAATTCAGCCATTAAATCTAATTTGGTAAAATTTTAAAGATACCCTCACCTTCAACACTTATGTAGACAAATCCCTCAGGACTGAGATTAACATCTCTAACTCTTCCAATTCTCGGGAAAAGCTTTTCTCTCATTATTACACCAGAATCGTCAAATTTTAATCTTTCAAGATATCTAAAGCTTAATGACCCAATTAATAATGTATTATCCCAATCGCTATATATTTTTGAACTTTTAATCATTACCATTCCTGAAGGAGCAATAGATGGAGTCCAATAATAGTATGGGTCAGTAACTCCGTCTAAGGTCTTGTTTTTAGTTATTTCACTACCGCTGTAGTTAATTCCATATGTTGCCTTTGGCCAGCCATAATTCCTTTCTTCTATAGGGTTTCCGTTTGTTTTAGGATCTTTAATAATGTTAATTTCATCACCACCTCTAGGGCCATGCTCATGAATCCATATCTCATCATCATTAAATCCATTAACAATTCCTTGAGGATTCCTATGTCCATAGCTCCATATTGCCTTCTTTGAGTTATCTGAATTAAAGAATGGATTATCATCTGGAATAGAACCATCAACATTTAATCTGTATATTTTTCCTCCATCTAAGTCTAAGTTTTGTGGGTTAACATCTCTATTACCTCTATCACCTATAGTAAAATAGATATGTTGGTTTTTTATTAATATACTTCCGCCAAAGTGTCTTTCCTCTTCAGAATCAGGTGAAGCTTTGTAAAGTTGCTTCAGATCAATTAAACTATCTCCATCAAGTTTAGCTGAAAATAATGAGGTATTTGAACCATTTTCAGATTCAGAAACACTTGCTGTAAAATAAATTATCTGATTAGAAACAAAGTTTTCGTCTACTGCAACATCTAGCAATCCACCTTGCCTTGAGAATACAATATCAGGAACACCCTGTATTATTTTTTTCTTACCATCTACAACATGGTATAAAATTCCTTTCTTATCAGTAACTAAAAATGAAGTATTATCAGTAAATGCAAGACCCCATGGAATATCAATTCCATCAACAATTTTAACTAATTCAAATGAGTTTTCATCAAAATCTTGAATAGGCGGGTAATTCTCTTTTTGAGAGCATGCTGAAGATATACCTAAAAATATAATTGATATTATTAGACTAGTTTTTTTCATAATTCGAATTTAAAATAATTTAATCACTCAATAAAGTTTTTTTTATATCAAGTCAATTAAACTTACATTTTGATAATTTCTTTTTAAATAATCCAAAGTTTTTTCCATTAGTTCACCCATAGATTTGCATTTTTTAAAGTTTTCCTCATTAGTAAATTTATATATCTCATTTTTTAAATTTTCAATATTTTCTTTTTTACTTACAGTATCTTTTTTCATAATATTAATTAGAAGTTTCATCCTCTCATCTGAAATGATTAGTCTTTTTGAAATAGTTGATCTTTCTTCAATTTTATACTGAATAATTGAGTCTGTCTTTAATTTACTTCTAACTATATCCATCATTGGCTTGTTCTCTTTGAAAAATTGTGGTCTATAAACTGAAAACCTTCCTTCAAAGGACTGTTGATCAAAATCAATAGCTCTAATTTTATAAATTACTTGATCAAAATCATGAATAGGTATTACCACGTAATTATATGATCTCATGTCACCTAATAATCTTATCATGCATCTTTCATTGAATTTTACATACTCTTTTGCGATTTGGGATTTTTGAAGTTCTGTACATTTTGGTAGATATTCTTCAATAAAAATATCTCCCGGAATTCCAGCTATATGCTCCTCAATTAAAGAGGAATCATTAACTAAAAAGTTGAGATTTCTTGGAGACAACATATGCTCAAATTCTATTCCATATACTCTGGACGCATCAGTCTTTTTTACATAGAAATATGTAAAATTATCATTAACTATATTCCTGATTTTAATTCTAAATGGTTTAGAATTTCCAAATGTGCAATAGTCAACTGAATCAATATTTAAGTATGGGATAGATGAAGGATTTCCATCGGAGTGAAGAAGTGTATAAATAATTTTTAAATTTTCATCTATCTCTTGTCTTTCACTTTCATTAAAAATAAGTCTAACCCATAAAGTGTCTTTATTTTTCTTATCATAAAGACTTATTGAATCAGAATACCTTAATAAATCATCATATGAAATAACATCTTCCATCCATCTATCATGATCTTTTAAAAAAAGTTTAAGCTCTTTAGAAATAGGATAGAATGGTTTTTTCTTAGATATTAATTTTTTACTAATTCCCATTAAATAAATATACAATAAACCTGAAAAGTCGGGATGACAGGATTTGAACCTGCGACCCCACGCACCCCATGCGTGTGCGCTACCGAGCTGCGCCACATCCCGAAAAACAGAAGTATCAAATAAAAAAACCAATTAAATGATAACAGTTAATTGGTTAATAAAGTCGGGGTGGCAGGATTCGAACCTGCGACCTCCGCGTCCCAAACGCGGCGCGATAACCGGGCTACGCTACACCCCGAAAATGAGTTGCAAATATAAGCTTAAAATATTTCTAGCCAAACAATTTTCTGAGGTAAAACTAAACTGAAGCTGGAGACATAATTTTAATGTCGTTATATTTAATCTGACCTCTAATAACTGACGAGATAGTATCCATCAGAGCATTAATAACCGGCAGTTTAAGTTGACTTTTCGAATATATCATACTTATCTCTCTGGCAGGTGCAGGATCCTCAAATGGAATTATATTTTGAATATTATTAGAGGATAAATTATTTGAGTGTAAATATGGAATTATTGTCATCCATGGACCATTATTAGATAAATTAATTAATGTTTCAAAGCTTCCACTTTTTAGTTCATACTGTTTATTTACATCATCTATGCTACATAAGTTTAGAACTTGATTTCTAAAGCAATGTCCATCCTCGAGTATTAATAAATCACTGTTAGACAAGTCATCAAGTCCTAAAGATTTATTACCTGAAAGAAAATGATGCTCTGGAACATATGCAACAAAAGGTTCATAATATATAGGTCTTTCAATAATTTTAGAATTATTGAGAGGGGTAGCGGCTATAGCACAATCAATAGTATTATCTTCAAGCTTCTTACTCAAGGTATCAGTGTTGTACTCTTCAATCTTAAGTTCTACATTTTTATGCTTTTTGATAAAAATATTTAAAAAAAGTGGAAGAAGTGTGGAACTTACAGTTGGTATTATTCCGACTTTCAATGTTCCACCGATAATACCTTTTTCCTCAGAAATAACATCATTCATCCTTGATGATTCCTCTACTATTTTTCTCGCCTGAAATAATACTTTCTCTCCAACATCTGTTACTTGGAGAGGTTTAGTTGATCTATTAAAAATAGTCACACCTAACTCTTCCTCAAGTTTTTGAACTTGCATACTCAGCGTAGGTTGAGTAACAAAACATTTTTCTGAAGCGGTTGTAAAATTTCCATACTCAGCAACTGCTAGCGTATATTTTAATTGTGTTATAGTCATTATAAATTTATCTTATCAGATTTCAAAACTAAATAAAATATTATTATTAATTTTTAAAAAAATGTTAAATACTAATACCTTTTAACTTTTTATATTTGAGCACTAAATTTTTCGATTGAAAAAAAATATTTTTGGTCAAACCATTCTCATTAAGAGGTTTATTATAGCAATTGTTGGTTTAATCACTCATAGAACCTTTCGAAGTAAAAGATTTCAGATTATTGGTTCTCAGCATTTAAAAAATATTCCTGAAAAAAATGTCTTGTTTGTAAGTAATCATCAAACTTACTTTTATGACGTTATTGCAATGTTGCATGTCTTCAACTCCTCTGCAAAAGGAAAAATTGATACCGTAAAAAAACCAAAATATCTGTTAAGTCCTAAAACTAACCTATACTATATTGCTTCTTTTGAAACTATGAAAAAATCATTTATGACAAAGCTTTTGACTTATGCAGGAGCTGTTTTAGTTCAAAGAAGTTGGAGGGAGTCAGGTGTGGATCTTAATAGAGAAATTAGAGCTGAAGATCCTAATAATATTAGACTTGCTTTAAAAGACGGATGGGTTATTACTTTTCCAAGAGGAACAACTGATAATAGCAAACCTGTTAGAAAAGGCACTGCTCATATAATTAAAGAGAATAATCCTTCAGTAATACCTGTAAAAATATCAGGATTTAATGAAGTGTTTCAAAGAAATGGCTTAAAAGTAATCAATAGAAAGCTGCCTTTCTCAATTGAAATAAGTGAACCTATTTCAAATGATATTTATTCTAAATCAATAGATGATATTACTTTGGAATTAGAAAAAATTATAGACTAACTTCTTCAGGAATTTTAATTTCCATACATCCTATTCTCATACCTGATGCTCCAGAAGGTTGAGATACATAGTCGTCTGCTCCATTATGTATAATTACAGCTTTATCTAGAATATCATTTTCTTCTTTACAACCTATACACCATAAATCTGTTTTAAACTTCAACATTCCGTGTCCTATACTATCAACTTCAAAGTTTCCAATATCACCAAGATGAAATCCAGTTGGATCACCCCATTTGCTATGTTTAGTGTCATATGGATTCCAATGACCTCCTGTACTAAGTCCATCTTCTGATGAGCAATCACCAAATTCATGAATATGGATAGCTTTTGTACCAGGATCTAGACCAAATACGTGTGCTTCAAGAGAAACAGAATCATTTTCTTGGGTGAATGTAATAGTTCCTGAAATTGAAGAGTTGTTTACTGGCTTAATAGTTTTCTTTATTATAATCGCATTATTTTCAGTATTACATGCAACAGAAGAGATTAATACTGAAAATATAATTAATTTAGTTTTGAAATTCTTCATTACACAAATTTAAAATATAAAATGTTTAAAAGAAATATAATTAAAGTTTATGTACTCCTATGGTTTATTACAGGCTGTAAAATTTCATATAAAACATATAAATTTGAAGATAGTCCAAATATCGAAACTCCTGATTACAGTAAAAGTGACAGTTGGGCTGTTCTGCCAGACAATCTTCCTGATGAAATTGCTTATTTAAACAAAACAGAAGAAAAAAAGAATGCAGATGTATTTTTTATTTATCCAACTCTAATTGATGGTAAAAATCAAAAAGAATGGAATTCAAATATTTGGGATAGTGAAATAAGATACGATGTAATTAACAGGCCTGTTAAATATCAAGCATCTGCATGGATGGATGCTGCAAATCTTTATGTACCTTTTTACAGACAAGCTCATATTAGAGTTTTTAATGAAAAATTTAGGGAGGAAGGACTTAAGGCACTAAATTTTGCGTATGAAGATATAAGAAATGCATTTATATATTATTTGAAGAATTTTAATGATAATAAGCCATTTATTATCGCTTCTCACAGCCAAGGAACAGTTCATGCAAAAAGATTAATTTCAGAATTTATTGATGGAAAGGAGTTGCAAAACAAGCTTATCGCAGCTTATCTTGTAGGGATTAAAGTAAAGGAAAATGAATTTAAAGAGATAAAACCTATGAATAGTCCTGATGAAACGGGGGGCTTTGTCTCATGGAATTCATATAAGTTCAATAAATACCCGAAAAAGGATTCTTATGAGGATTGGTTTAGAGGAGGTGTTACATCTAATCCAATTACTTGGGATGATTCAAAAGAAGCAGGTAAAGAATTTCATAAAGGACTACTTTATCGAAACATGAAAATATTCCCTAATAACATAAAAATTAAACTAATAGATGGAATTGTTTGGGCATCTTTGCCTAATGTTCCTGGTAAACTTCTTTTAAAACCTGTTAAAAGCTATCACTTTGCTGACATTAATTTATTTTGGCTTGATATAAGTGAAAATGCAAAACTTAGAGTTGAACAATGGTTTTTAAAAAATAATTATTAAATTTCAAATATTAAAAAATCTACAATTATGTCCTCAACAAACAAATCTAGAAGAAAATTCATAAAAAATTCAGCATTAGCGTCATCTTTATTCATAGTTCCAAGACATGTTCTTGGTGGTCAGGGTTATACTTCGCCAAGTGATAAGTTAAATCTTGCTGGCATAGGACTCCACGGAAAAGGTCAATCAGATATACTTCACTCGAGTGTAGGAGGAAGAGAAAATGTAGTTGCACTTTGTGATGTACATCAAGGAGCATATGGTGCGCAAGAAGCTGCAAAAAACTTTCCAAATGCAAAATTTTATACTGATTACAGAGAAATGCTTGATAAAGAAGATCTAGATGGTGTTACAATTTCTACACCTGACCATACGCATGCTAATATCTCAAAGGTTGCTATGGAAAAAGGTATTCATGTATACGTACAAAAACCATTAACTCACAATGTAAAAGAAGCAAGAATGTTAACTGAACTTGCAAGAAAACATAAGATTGTAACTCAAATGGGGAATCAAGGGGCTTCAAATCCAGAGCAAAAAATGATCCAAAAATGGATTAAAGATGGAAGAATTGGTAAAGTTGATACTGTTTATACATGGACTAATAGGCCTGTTTGGGCTCAAGGTTCTCCTATGCCAAAGCCTGATCCTTCTCAAAAACCTGAAGGAATGGACTGGGACTTATGGATTGGTCCAGCAAAAAACAATGGATACACTCCAGGTCTTCATGCTTTTAGCTGGAGAGGATACTGGGAATATGGAACAGGTTCACTAGGTGATATGGGTTGTCACATTATGGATGTCCCAATTAAGGCATTAGGTATTTTTGAGCCATTCAGTATAGAAGCAAGTGTTCCAAGGATACCATATGTAGCTGACTACACACCAGCTCCAATTTATGATGAGTCTTGTCCACCAAGTTCATATGTAACATACAAGTTCAGGGCTTCTGAATTAAATGATTCAGAAGTTAAAATGATCTGGATGGATGGGGGAATTCGTCCTTCTCACCCTGAATTAATTTCAGATAAAGACGATATTGGTGATAATGGAGTATTAATGATTGGTGAAAATGGAATTATTTGGAGTGACAACTATGGAATTAATGCTAGATTATATATCAAAGGACAAGAAGGTGTTGTTGAAAAAGGAAAAATCTCTGAGATTAACTCAGTGGAGTTTGGTCACCAAAAATATTGGGTTGATGCAATAAGAGCAGGTTATGGAAGCGAAGAACATAAGAACCTTACTTCTAATTTTGACTTTGCAGGTCCTTTATCTGAGATTGTTCTGCTTGGTAATGCTGCTATTAGGAGTAGTCTTCTTAAAAGGTCTCCAAGAAGTAATGTTTTTATTGGAAAAAAGAAGCTTATGTATGATAGTAATAAAATGCAGATTACTAATCTTGAACAAGCAAATCAGTTTTTAACTAGAGATTATAGAGAAGGCTGGAGTCTAAATATCTAATCTAAAGATTTTTATTTACTGATATTCTTACTCTTCTATTCTTTTTCCTTTCACTAAGTGGAATATCTGGATAGATTGGGTCATCCTCTCCAAATGACCTTTGATTTAATCTCTCATCTTGAATACCATCTGAAATTAGCGCTTCTTTTACACTATTAGATCTTTTTTTAGAAAGTAACATATTGTAGTCTGACTCTCCTTCATATGAGGTATGACCATCAATATTAAGATTAATATGTTGATATTTTTTAAGCAACTCACTAAGGTTTAATAAATTCATTTTTTGCCCTGAACTAAGTATAAAGCTGTCAAAATCAAAAAATATTTCACCGTAATTATTCAAATAAGATGATAATGACTGAGGAATATTAGGACATCCATTTAACTCTTTTGAGCCAGCTTCGTTAGGACACTTGTCAAGTTTATTTGGGATACCATCATTGTCAAGATCAGGTAATTTACACCCTCCGTTTGATTTTGGTCCAAACTCATTTGGGCAATTATCCAAATCGTCTGTAAGTCCGTCTCCATCACTATCAGGACATGGCTGACCATTTACTCCACTACTTTTAGGGCACGGATCATTCGGGTCAGAAATCCCATCTCCGTCACTATCTGGACATCCACCTAAAGATGAAGATCCAGGTAGATTTGGGCACTGGTCATCTTTATCTTTTATCCCATCTCCGTCACTATCTGGACATCCATTTAATTCAATTAATCCGGGAAGATCTGGACAGTGATCTTTTTTGTCTGGAACTCCATCGCCATCTAAATCTCCTTTTCCAAAATTAAATTTAATACCAACAACATGTTGAAGATTACTGTAAGCATTTTTTTCATCCAAAGATTTATAGCTAACACCTGTATTTAAGGCAATATTTTTTGAAAGTTGAAAATTAATACCTGCTCCAAAGGTTGGTCCATAGGATGTATTTAATGATCCAAGATTAACATCACTCTCACCAAAGTTAGATAGTCCATATCCAGCAAAAAGATAGGGATCCGAATCTAAACCAAGGATTCTTGATTCATTAGGTATGTTATATTGAATTATACCGTCAATTGAGTAATAATATAGTTCTTCGTTAGATATAGAAACTTCATTTTTTGTAAAGCTCAATCCTATAGAGAAATTATCGAAAACATATCTTGATAAACTTAATGAAGGAATTCTATAATTTGAACTTTTAGAATTCTCAGGATTTATTGAATTTAAACCAACACCAAATAACCATGGATTTTCCTCTGATTGACTATATATATTAGAGGAAAAGAACAAAAAAACTACAATGGGAATTAATTGGTTTTTCATTCTTATTAAATTATGAAAAAATTTTGTTAATACATAAGTTTGAATTATAATTATGAAAATTTAAAATATGGAAAGTAAAATTTCAGTTTTAGTTATTGGATGTGGAAATATGGGTGCCTCTCATGCAACTGCTTACCACAATCATAATGGTTTTGAAATAAGTGGATTAGTTTCAAGAGGAAAAAGTAAAGAAGACTTGAATAGATCATTAGGCTCTAATTATCCTTTGTTTTCTGACTTTAAAGAAGCAATTTTAAAAACTAATCCTGACGCAGTCTGTATATCTACATATCCAGATACACATGAAGAAATTTCATTATTTGCACTTGAAAATAATTGCCATATTTTTTTAGAAAAACCAATTGCAGCTGATTTAATTGGTTCAAGAAAAATTATTGATAAAGCAGAAGAAAAAAACAAGAAGTTAGTTGTTGGTTATATATTAAGGCATCATCCTATATGGAAAGAGTTTATTAAAGAATCAAAAAAGCTTGGTAAACCCCTTGCAATGAGAATGAATTTAAACCAGCAAAGTTCAGGAGATACTTGGGATGTTCATAAAAGTCTTCTCGCTTCATTAAGTCCTATCGTTGATTGTGGTGTTCACTACCTGGATGTTATGTGCCAAATGACGGAATCAAAACCTTTGAGTGTTTCTGCTATTGGAGTAAGATTATCCGATGAAGTACCAAATGATAATTATAACTATGGGCAACTACAAATTAGATTTGAAGATGGATCAGTAGGATGGTATGAAGCTGGTTGGGGTCCAATGATAAGTGAGACAGCCTTCTTTGTCAAAGATGTAATTGGTCCTAAAGGCTCAGTTTCTATTGTATCTGATGATGATGTTTTTGAAAAAGATTCTGATAATTTAGAAAATCATACAAAAAATAATTGTTTAAAAATTCACAGTTCTGAATTAGATGAAAATCATAAGTTCGTATCCCCAAATAAAAAAATTGTTTATAATGAGGATCCGTCTCATCAAGATTTATGTGATAACGAACAAGAGTTTTTCTATAATTCTATAATTAATGATGAAGATCTAAAATCACATATGGAAGATGCATACAAAAGTTTGCAGATTGCTCTTGCATGTGATGAAGCGGTAAAAAAATCTAATACTGTTTTCTTAGATTAAAATAACCTTTGCTTAATTTCGATTACAATAACAATAGCAAATATTAGTGCTAATGTTCCTATAAATATTCCTCCTACACCCATTTGTTTATTTTTTCCAAATTTAATGGTTTTTTTAAATATATTTATTTTAAATGTATGTTTTTTAAAGTGTGTTATTTTTTATTTAAATAATATTATTTTGATTTATAATATTTTGTATTTTAACCTTTATATTTATAGATATTATATTTTATAATTAAAATTTATTATTTATATTTGTTATTTAATGTATGATTAATACATCTTAATATAGTACAGTGATAATTTCTTATTTTCAAACATCTGATAATTCAACCGCAGAAAATTTATCTAAAAGAGAAAATGTATATGTAGATTTATGTTCAAGTGTAATTCCTTTTTCAAAGAGAGAGAAAGGGTCATTATTACTTGCCTTAATAAAACAAAAAAAAATATCTAAAGTAATTGTCCCAAGTATATCAGTTCTTGGTAGAAATCAGATCGACGTTCTTAACTCAATTGATTTTTTTATTCAAAATGATGTTTCATTAATTTCTCAACTTGAAAGACTTGAAACAACTGATGATTATGGACGAGTAAAACCTGATACTATATTATTTCTTAATTTATTTAGATCATTAGCAAATATGGAATATCAAAATAGAGTCGAGTCTCATCGTTTTGGTGTTCAACAAGCTAAAGAATTAGGAAGGTACAAAGGGGTAGGAGGAAGGCAACTGGAATCAGTTGAGGAATTTTTTGATAAGCCAAAAAATATTAATATTCTTAGACATCTTAAACGTGGAGAAAGTATTAGAAGAACAGCAAAGCTTGTTGGTTCTTCTACAGGTCTAGTTCAAAAAGTAAAGAGATGGGCCCTAGACCATAATAGATTAGAACTATAATTTACTTCCTTAAATTTTTTATCTAACTTATATTTAATAGCTTTAAGTAAAACAAACAATTTTATTATGAATAAATATATTTTAATTCTATTATCTATATTAACATTTGGATGTAGTAACAATGGTGTTGTATTAACAACCTTTGATGATGAAAAATCAAATGCAATTAGACAACATTTTGAAAATTATCTAAATAATGATATGGAAGGTCTAAAATCACTCTGGTCACCAGATTTGCAAGTTTTCCTTAATAGTGTTGAACCTATAAGTCTTGATGAACTTGTTGGACTCTTAGAAGCACAACATGCAACATTTTCCATAACAATGTCATGGGGAAATAATGAAGATATAGGCTATTGGGTTGAGACAGCAAGTTATCCTGGTGATGATTCTTATGATCCTGCAACTGTTACTCAAACATGGTTTAATTGGATTGCTACAAGTAATTTAACTGGTGAAACAATTACTTTACCTGCACATATAAGCTTCTTCTGGGGAGATGATGGTAAAATAGCTGCCGAATATCATATGTACGACACTAGCGAAATGGAAGCAGCTATAGCTTTAGCTCAAGCTGCTATTCAAGATTAAAAGAATATCTGAAAAATTAATAAACCTCTCTATACATTCTTAGAGAGGTTTTTTTGTATATTGAAATCTAAATCAATTTATATTATGAAAAAAATATTTTTACTAGCAACATTAGGGCTTTTTATTTCTTGTTCAAATGTCCAAAATCCTGAATATCAGGCTAATGTTGAAATTACAAAAAAATGGATCGAAGTTTTTGAAACACAGAATTTTGATTTATTAACTGAAATTGTGTCAGAAGATATAACTGCAACGGCACCAATTTACGGAATGGGACAAGTTGGCTATGATACATACATGAATGATATTGGTAAATTTTATACTGATAATTTTTCCAATGTAAAGTTCAACAATCCAGTTTTTTTGCCAGGAGTTGATAATGAAACTTTAGTTCCAAATGGTGGTGTCAGAATTTATGGTGAGTGGTCAGGGACTAGTAATGAATCAGGAAAAGATTTTTCTGTTCTAGCATACCACTGGTTTGAATTTCAGGATGGTAAAATAGTTGCTACTGGAGATTATTTTGATGCTACAGGTATGTTACTAGCTGTTGCTCCAGATCAGGATTAACAAACTTATTCAATAAATCTTAAAACCTTTTCATTGTAAAATGAAGAGGTTTTTTTATATTATAGTATTAAATCAATTTATATTATGAAAAAATTATTATTATTATTTCTATCAATTGGACTTCTTATAAGCTGTGAATCAACAGTTGTTGAAAAATCTGCAGGTGTTGCAAATAGTGAAGGAGCAAAGTATATCTTTGGTTCAGAAGAAGATAATCAAATAGCTATTGACTTAGTTTTAGCATATGCTGATAAGAATACCGATCTTATGTATGAGATGATGACTGATACTGTAAGATACTGGCCTTCTCAAGGTGGAGAGATGATGGTTCTTACTAGAGATGCTGTTCATGATGTAGTTAATCAATTACATTCACCATATGACTCAATTTCAAGAAATGTATGGAACGCTGTTCCTTTAGTAACTGAAGGTACAGACTATACTAGGGTGACTGTTGCTTTCTCTGAGAGTAGGTATCTTAAAGATGGAACACAAGAAAATGTTAGATTAATTGATAGAATATTCATTAAGGACGGAAAAGTATTCCGTATACATCAATGGGATGCAGAAATGGAATAATTAATTATTCTTATAAAAAACCCACTAATTAAGGTGGGTTTTTTTATAAAATTGAGCCCATACTTCCTCCGTCAACTCTAATTGATGCGCCATTTGTTCCTGATGATAATGGACTTGAGAGGTACAAAATTGTATTTGCAACTTCACTAACAGTTAAGAATCTTGATATTAGCGAGGAATCTCTAACATCTTTAAAAAAGCTTTTTTCTACTTCTTCTTTTGTCTTGTCTTCTCTTTTTGCAGTTTCTGTTAGGAATACTTCTGATCCTTCAGATAATGTTGATCCTGGAACTATCGTATTTACTGTAACATTAGACCCTTTTGTAAGTTTAGCTAAACCACTTGAAAACACACTTACAGAAGCCTTAGATACACTATAGCTTAATAGATCAGCTGGAACGAGTGTAGAACATTCAGATG
>Ga0255784_10001159_pt1 | contig 21462 bp, 17 predicted proteins | sample 101ome_14_FD_179982 | JGI IMG/M metagenome (GOLD analysis project Ga0255784, IMG submission 179982) | Coastal salt marsh microbial communities from the Groves Creek Marsh, Skidaway Island, Georgia - 101403AT metaG (version 2) | ecosystem: Environmental > Aquatic > Marine > Intertidal zone >...
GAAAAATTGAAAAATCAAAAATCTGATCATGAAAATCATTGAATTCATACAAACCCTCCTTGATAACAGGGCCAAAGTTTTTCCAAAAAGCTAAAAATTCTTCAGGTTTTTTCTTCTTAAGTTCGGATAGTTCTTTAAGTATTCGTTTCGTGATAGCAGTAGATATCTTATTTATCACGGCATTATTTTGTAATATTTCTCTTGAAATATTGAGACTTAGATCCTCTGTATCGACTACTCCTGGAATAAAACGAAGCCATGCAGGAATAAGAGAGTCTAGTTTGTCAGAGATAAATACCTTATTCACATAGAGTTTTAATTTATTTTTTCTATCGGGATGGTAGAGATCTTGTGGTTGAGACTTTGGAAGATATAAAAGAGCTGTGTAGTTCACAACACCTTCTGCTTTAAAATGAATTGTTTGTAAAGGTTCGTCATAATAAGTCGATGTTTGGTTAAAAAATGACTTATATTCGTCTTGTTTAATTTTAGTTTTATCTTTGAGCCAAATAGCTTCTGCTGAATTTACCTGTTCTTCTTTTTCCTCTTTGTCTTTTTTTTCTTTTTTATCTTCTTCAGAGGTGACAAAAATAGGAAATGGAACAAAATCTGAATATTTTTTAACTATTTCTTCAATTCTATATTTGCTTAAAAACTCATCCTCATCTTTTTTGATAGATAGTGTGATTTCTGTACCAGACATATTAAATTCTGTTGGTTCAATAGAAAAAGTACCCTTTCCATCAGATGTCCACAAGTAGCTAGAAGAGGAGTCATATTTTTTCGATCTTACTACAACTTGATCGGAAACCATAAACGATGAATAAAAACCTACACCAAATTTACCTATTTGATTAATGTCACCTTTTTTATCGCCTAGTTTTTTAATAAAATCTTCCGTTCCTGATTTTGCAATAGTTCCAAGGTTGGCTTGCATGTCATTCTCATCCATGCCAATACCATTATCTTGAATTGTAATAGTCTTATTTTTTTCGTTTACGTGAATTCTAATCTCAAACTTATCTGTTTTTTTGACATTGGTATCAGTTTGACTAACATAGCGTAATTTTTCACATGCATCTGATGCGTTTGAAATTAATTCTCTTAAAAAAATCTCTTTTTCTGTGTAAAGAGAATTTGCAACAATATCTAGAAGTTTGGATACTTCTGTTTCAAATTTTACTGTTTTCTTTTCCGCTTGTTGTTTAGTCATTTTTTTCTAATATCCTTTTATATCGAATGTTTACAAATGATAATACTGAGTGTTCTACTAAAGTTACTGTCATTTCACAAAATAAGTTTGATAAGTGGCTTGAAAAACAACCCACTTTTATAAGAAATTGGTGTTTATCTAATAATTTCAAGGGCGAAAGTAGCAAAATTTTAAAAATTCCCTATCCAGATGGCCGTTTAAAAGAGGTGTTAATTGGAGAGGGACTAAATCAAGACTTATCTGGTGTATCTGATTTTTCCTCTAAAAATAAAGGAAATTATTATTTATTTATTAAGTTTGCAGATTCTAAAGAAATAGAAATTCAAAAGGCATGGGCTTGGGGAGGGTATAAATTCAATAAATCATCTCCAAAAAATCTAATTTATGTCAAAAATCCAGAAACTTTAAGATATCTCGATCATTATTTAGAATTTACCAATTTATCTCGAGATTTAATAAATACCCCAGCAAATGAACTAAATCCAAAGTCTTTCCTAAGTTTAGTAAAGAGAAATAAGTTTTTTGAAAAATTTATTTTTACAGACTATAGCCAAGCTGAAATTAAATCAAAGTTCCCCTTAACATATGCTGTTGGTCAATCCTCAACTATCAAACCAGAAATTTTACATATCTCTAATAAAAAAATTGCAAAAAAAGACAAACCGATTGTCATCATTGGTAAAGGAGTCACCTTTGACACGGGTGGGGTAAATATAAAACCAGGTAACTCTATGCGAAATATGAAAAAGGATATGGGTGGTGCAGCAATCGCAATTTCTTTATTTCTGATGGCTAACAGCTTATTGAAGAAATCAAAAATTATTCTGATTATTCCTATGGCTGAAAATTCAGTATCTGGAAATTCAATGAGGCCAGGAGATATATATTCTTCCTCTACTGGAAAAAAAGTTGAAATATCACATACAGATGCAGAGGGGAGGTTGCTTTTAGCAGATGCGATGGAGTTAGCAAATACTTATAACCCATCTTTGATTATAGATTTTGCAACTCTTACAGGAGCAGCCAGAGTGGCATTAGGAGAAGATATTCCAGCTTACTTTAGTAATGATGAAGATGTTGCAAAAAAAATTGATACTTTAAATCAAAAAAAAATTCGCGCATGGAGACTCCCCCTTTACCACCCTTATAAGAATAAACTCAACTCTCAAAATGCAAATTTATGTAATGCATCTCTGGATGGCATGGCAGGATCAATAACAGCTGCTTTGTTTATTGAGGATTTTATTGAAAATAAAAAAACACCTTGGATACACTTCGATACTTATGCTTGGTCATCAGGTTCAATTTTAAAAACACAAGGTGCCGCTCTTCAAGGATTAGATATTATGATTGAATATCTTAATAAATACTTTTCATGAGAAAGTTTTTTTTTGCTTTGGCGATCATTTTATCTGGATGTGTCACTGACAGAAACTTTAACCAATCTAATGTATGTGATATTTTCAAGACTAATCCTCAGTGGAAATCATATGCTGAGAAAACCAAGGAAAAATGGGGGGTTCCAGTAAGTTTGCAGCTGAGTTTTATTAAACAAGAATCCTCCTTTAATAGAACAGCTCGACCACCCAGACAAAAAGTATTAGGTTTTATACCCGGTCTTCGACCTTCTAGTGCTTATGGATACAGTCAGGCTCTTGACGGTACTTGGGAAGAGTACAAAAAATCAACAGGAAACTATAATGCTGATCGAAAAAACTTTGCTGACGCTAGTGATTTTATAGGCTGGTATGTTGATGGATCTTATCGTTTATTGAAATTAGAAAAATCTGATGTATACAATCATTATCTTGCATACCATGAAGGGAAAGGTGGTTTTCAGAAAAAATCCTATAATAAGAAAAAATGGCTTTTAGGTGTTGCAGAAAAAGTTGAGCGTCAAGCAAAAGAATACTCTAATCAAATAAAAAAATGTAATTTCCATAAGAACAGTGTGTTTTAATTGTTACAAAAATCAGATTTAATAAATTATTTTTATTCAAGTTTCACTAGCCCGGAGGCTAAGGGAATTGGAACTGAGCATGAAAAATTTATTTTTCATTGCAAAGATAAAAAAAGAATAGAATTTGATGGTTCAATTAGTATTCAAAACCTTTTTCAATTTTTAATTGAAAAGGGGTGGCAAAAAGGCGAGTACAATGCTTTTAATCAATTAATATCTTTATCGAAAAATGGAGCTAGTGTTACTTTAGAACCTGGTTGTCAGCTAGAACTTTCTGGTAAAATTTTAAAAAACGTCCACCAAACCTGCACTGAAACATATGAACATTTACATGAACTTCAAGAATATGCAAAACTAAACAACCTTTGCATTATCGGATTAGGTTTTGACCCTATTTCTAAAAGAGAGGATATAGAATTTATCCCCAAAGATCGGTACCGTATCATGCGAGAGTATATGCCTAAAGTTGGTTCTAGAGGTCTCGACATGATGACCAGAACTTGCACTGTTCAAGCAAATTTTGATTACTTTGATGAAAAAGATTTAATTAAAAAATTTGTCCTTGCTAATAGATTGCAACCTTTAGTAATGGCATTATTTTGCAATTCACCTTTTAGGGAGGGTTCGCATAATTTTATTAAGAGCAATCGAATTCATACTTGGCAAGACACCGACAGCGAGAGATGTGGTATAAAAAAAGAATTTTTGGATCAGTCATTTAACATTGAAAAATATGTTGATTTTGCCCTAGAGGTTAAAAATTATTTTTTAAAAATTAATGGCAAACATATAGATACAACTTCATATTCTTTTCATGACTTAGTTTCCAAAACACCGAAAGAGAAAAATATTAAAGAATATAATTTAACAATTAATGATTGGATAAATCACCTTTCTACTATTTTTACTGAGGTTCGACTTAAGTCCTACTTAGAGGTAAGGGGTGCTGATGCAGGAAAGTGGGAGATGATATGCGCCTTACCTGCATTTTGGACAGGTATATTATATGATGAGCAGAATTTAGATGAGTTATGGGAAATAACTAATGAGTGGAGTAAAGAAGATATACTTCAACTTTACCAAGACGTGGCTAAGAATGGATTGCAATGTTATTTCAATAATCAAGCCCTTCATGAATTAGGCAAAATGATTTTAGATGTTTCAACTAGCGGTTTGCAAAGAAGAGGCTATCTCAATTCTGAAGGTCAGGATGAAAGCATACATCTTAAAAAATTGAAAAATATTATTGAAGATCAAAAAACACCCGCAGATGTTTTAATTGATGAATATAATCTCTCAAAAGATGTTATTGGTATTTTAAATAAGCCTTATTATTAAAATGATTAAAAAATTTTTATTTCAAATGGATGATCCTACAAAAATTAATATTAAAGAAGACTCTACGTATATGCTGATAAAGGAGTCTCTTTCCAGGGGTATTCGATGTTTTTATAATTCTCCAAGTTGGGTATATGCATCTTTGAATAAATATAATCAAATTAAATCTAGCAACTTAGAGTTATCTTTAACTAAGAGTGGAAAACTCACTTATAAAAGTAAAAAATCTAAAGATACAAATCTTGAAAAATTTAATGCAATTTTTATCCGACAAGATCCTCCATTCAATATGGAATACATTTCTAATACATATTTACTCAGTCAGCTTCAAAACCCTGTTTTGATTAATGATCCTAGTGAAGTTCGAAATTTTCCTGAAAAACACATAATGATGAACTTTCCTGAATTAACACCACCCACTTTGATTTCTTCTCATATCCCCTCCATAGTGGCTTTTATTAGATTACATAAGGAGGTCATACTTAAACCAGCTTATGGGAATGGGGGAATAGGCATTGAAAAAATTAAAATAAATCAACCAAATATGAAGAAGTTTTTAACTAAATATATTTCAAAATTCCAAAATAACCCCGTAATTATCCAAAAGTTTCTAAAGAATTTCAATAAAGGGGATAAAAGAATAATTCTTGTGAATGGCCAAGTGAAAGGTGCAGTCTTAAGAGTTCCTAAAAAAAATAGTATTAAAGCAAATTTCCATGCAGGTGGAACTGCTGTTAAAACGACCCTCTCGCCAAGAGAAAAACAAATATGCTCTACTATTAAGAGTTTTTTAAAAACTAAAAAATTATTTTTTGTTGGAATAGATGTAATAGATGGTTATTTGACAGAAATTAATATTACATCACCAACAGGCATACAAGAGATAAACAGATTAAATAAAGTTAATATTGAAAAAGATGTTATTGATTTTGTAGAAAAATCACTGCAATAAATTCTCGAACAGTTTATTGATATTTTTTTGAATTAAGTCCTCTAATGGTTTTCTAACTGTCCCATCAGGAATTACTCTTTCGTAAGAATATGAACCTTTGTCAAATTTTATGATAAAGTCATCCTGTTCTATAATATCAAATATTGTAATTTTATAATTTGGATGAAAATATTCTATTTCTCCTTTTAGTTCTTGATTATCAGATGAAGTAAAAATTAAATCTTTGATAATTAATTCTTTATTATTCGAGTTAGTTACTTCACCTTCGATCGAAATATCATTATTAATAAACGATTGAGAAAGCGTATTAATGAGCTGATTAATTTGTTCGAAATCCTCAATATCTTGAGAGAGGGATTGCATGAATAAAAGTAAAGCTATTTCCTCTTCTTTGACATTAATCTTAACTTGACCATTAATTTTTCCACTAATTCCAATCATGTTTTTTAAATCAATGGGTTGAGATATATCCAAATTTAAATCTAAAAAGCCTTTCAATCTTGAACTTTCAAGAAAAAATTTCTCCATGTTTTCTAAGTCCAAATTTTTCAAACTGAGGTTTCCTGAAAATTTTTCATTGAATATATTTCCTGATAATGTGGAAATATTTTCATCTTGAGTAATTTCAATATTTTCTAGAACATAATTACCAGTAGCAAGATCAATTATTAAATTCCCCTCGACGTTATTAAATAAATAGAGATCAAGAAATTTAGCATAATCATCTTGGTCAGTGTATTTCAATAATTTGCTAAGATCATTTGAATCAAATTGTTGTAAGTTGATATTTAAAAATGTCTGTTGAATATTGGAAAGGTTAGTTTCCCCACTTAAAGATAATTTTAATTCATCTTCTTCAAAAACATCTAGGGAATTGATAATGATCTCTTCATCAATCACTGCCCCATCCATGGTAAAATGAGAAATATTTAGTTGATTGAGTATTTCTTTAATTTCAGCATTAGGAATAAGATCAAATTCCTTAAAATTATTTATTTTAATTTGTAGTCCTCGATTTGAAAAATTATCTAAGTTGAAATCACCCAGAATGCTGATCAATGTTTCATCTTTTGAGATGTTTAATTCTTTAATTTTTATATTTTCATTTTCAATATTTGAAGAGAGAGAAAGTTTGTCAAAACTAATTAGATTAGAGTCTAATTTGGGAAAGATTAGTTGAAAAAAATTAGATATATCATTTGATGAAGATGAGTTTAAATTTAAGTCAAAATTTGTATCTGAGAAATCGATGTAATTAAAACTTCCTTGTAAATCAAGTTCACTACCATTTTCAGTTAAATAATTCAGAGAATTAATTTTAATCAAATCAGAATACTCAATATCAAAATTATCTAAATTTCCTTTTGGTAATTTTGTAGAGTTAAGAAAATTTATATTTTGCAAAAACTGAGAAAATACTTCAAAAGGGATGTTGAATCCTTTTATATTAAGTTTGGAATTAAGAAAATTTTCTAGATTAATTAAACCCGAAAACTTTAATTGAGAATTCTCATTAAAATTAAGCTCTAAATTATTAATGGAAAAGTTATTTTGTGTATATTCGCCACTCACATTTATTGTATCTAGGTTGATTTGTTTAAAAAATTTTTGATAATTTTTATCAAGCAGAAGTACTAATTCATTAACATCTAATTCCTGAATTGAAAAATTTAATTTCTTGAGAACTTCATCTTCGATAAAAGCATCAAATTGAACTTCAGCTTCTTTATAAGAAAAAGTGTCAGAAAAAATCTCAGTAGTATTTTCATTAGATGAAATATTAAGATCTAGATTTTCAATTTCTCCTTCGAGCAACACTTCGTTTTCAAGTGCATTAATATTTAGGTTTCCAATACTTGCATTAGGAATAGAAATTGAAATATTTTTGCTATCAAGCAAAGATCTGGAAAACATCACATTTTTTGTAATTAAGTCAGCGGAAAGCAAGTCATTTTGAACAGAAAAATTAGCCTCTTTAATCTCAATTTGAGGTTTTGGTAATAGTATTAGTGACTGCTCTTCTGAGGATGTAAGGGAAACCGTATTATTTGTTTGCTCCATTATATTTGCATTAGTGATGGTGTTGATAGGTAGTTTGAAAAAGCTAAGAGCTACTAAAATTATAACTAAAAGAAAGAATATTAGGGTTATAATTTTTATTTTTTTCATTAGTTGAATTTACTAAATGTATAAATAGGCAAAGTAAGCCAAGTAAGCAAATATTAATCCTATCGATAGTAATTTTCCAGCCATCTTTTTTATGATCATGATGAAAAAAACTATTGAAACCAATAAGAATAGCCATTTGTCAATCGATGATAGAAGTTCATAGTAATTAATTTGGCCATTCATAAATATTGCTATAAGTGTAATCCCAAAAATATTAGCGATATTTGAACCCAAAATATTCCCCACAGCTAAATTATTTTGTTTTTTTACAATAGCTATAATAGTAGCCACTACTTCAGGAAGAGATGTACCAAAAGCAACTACAGTAATACCAATCGTAGACTCAGCAACACCTAATAACTCAGTTAAGTTTTTGGCATAGGTAATAAAAAAACGAGAACTGAAAAATAAAACAATAAAAGCAATAATAATTTTAGAGATAATCATAATTGTTGAATTATGACTATTTTCTTTTGAAATATGATCTTCTTCAGAGGGTTTTTTTAATTCAAAATAAAAAAATAGAATTAAAAGTAAAATAAATAAAAGACTAAACTTAAACCCTAAAGTAAAATCAAAGAAAATTAAAAAAAAGAAAAGTATCGAAAAACTTATAAAGAAGATTGCAGTGCTTTGATCTTGTTTTACAATATTTAGTGATCTCAGTGGAAAAACCATAATTCCACCAACAAGAAGAATATTTGCTATGTTACTTCCTACTAGATTTCCAGCTACAATGCCCTCAGCACCAATCTGAAGAGCTTGAAAAGTAGCAGCAAATTCAGGCAATGAAGTTCCAATCGCAATTATAAAAATACCTACAAATATTTCTCTTATTTGAAATATTTTTGAGACAAGAATAGAATTTTTAATTGCGTATTCACAAGACCAGATGAGAATGGCTAAACTTATAATTAATCCAATAAAACTTTGTATCATTGCCTAATTCCCATTTGATCCTTTTTAATTTTTCTAATTTCGTCTCGAAACATAGCTGCCTTCTCAAAATCCAAATTTTCTGCCGCTGTTAGCATCTTTTTTTCTAGTTTTTGAATGTGTTTTTCAAATTTACTTGGACTCAAATCCTCATCTTTAGATAAACTGACAGTATAGCTATCTTTTTCATATATACTCTCAATTATTTCGCCAATATTTCTTTTGACAGATTGTGGGGTAATATTATGAACTTTGTTATATTCAAGTTGTTTTGATTTTCGATAGTTTGTTTCCTCCAAAGCTGCCTCAATACTTTTTGTTTTAATATCTGCATATAAAATCACTTTACCATCTACATTTCTTGCCGCTCTGCCAATAGTTTGAACGAGACTTGTTTTAGATCGTAGGTATCCCTCTTTATCTGCATCAAGAATTGCCACTAGACCGCACTCAGGAATATCTAATCCTTCTCTTAATAAATTGATCCCAATAATAATATCTATCTCTCCCATTCGAAGAGAGCGAATGAGCTTTATACGATCAATTGTATCTACATCAGAATGCATATATTCAGCTTTAAAATTTTGTTCTTTTAGATAATTAGTTAGATCTTCAGCATTTCTTTTTGTGAGAGTAGTAATAAGTACTCGATTATTTTGAGATAATGTTTTTTGAATTTCCCCTACAAGATCTTCAACTTGATTGACGGTAGTTCTAATTTCACAATTTGGATCAAGGAGTCCAGTGGGTCGAATGATTTGCTCTATATATTCATTGTTTACTTCTCCAAGTTCCCATGGACCAGGCGTGGCAGATAAAAAAATTGTAGGGGGTCTCATCATATCCCACTCTTCAAATTTCAAAGGCCTATTATCAAGACATGATGGTAATCTAAATCCATAATCAGAAAGCGTCTGTTTTCTCGAACGATCACCTTTATACATCCCACTAATTTGAGGGACAGTTACATGAGACTCATCAATTATAAGTAATGAATTTTCGGGAATAAATTCATATAAAGTTGGAGGCGCCTCTCCTGGAGTCCTGCCACTTAAATATCTAGAGTAGTTTTCTATACCTGAGCAAGTTCCCGTAGCTTGTATCATTTCTAAATCGAAGTTTGTTCTCTCTTTAAGACGTTGATGCTCTAAAAGTTTATTATCAGTCGTTAATTCTTCTAAACGAGATTTCAGATCTTTTTTTATTTCTTGAATAGCAGTCTCTAATCTTGGTTTTGGAGTAATATAATGACTATTTGCAAATATTTTTACTTCCTCAAAATCCTGAAGAAACTCTCCAGTTAATGGGTCGAATTCTTTAATTTCTTCAACCTCATCTCCAAAAAAACTGACCCTCCACGCAATATCTTCTAAGTGTGCAGGAAAAATATCAACTCGGTCACCAGTTACCCGAAACATTCCTCTTCTAAAATCAATATTATTTCTTTTATATTGCAACTCTACTAACTCACGTAGAAAAGCCATTAAATTTAATTTCTGACCTTTTTGAATCTCAAGAGTCATTTTTGAATAAGAGTCGACAGCGCCAATACCATAAATACACGAGACACTAGCTACAATTATTACATCTTCTCTTTCTACCAAAGATCGGGTAGCAGAGTGTCGAAAACGATCGATTTGCTCATTAATCGAAGACTCTTTTTCAATAAAAGTATCTGAGCGAGGTACATAGGCCTCTGGTTGATAGTAATCATAGTAGCTCACAAAATATTCAACAGCATTCTCCGGAAATAGAATTTTTAATTCTTCATAAAGTTGGGCAGCCAATGTTTTATTTGGTGCCATTATAAGAGTAGGACGATTAAATTTTTCAATTACATTAGCAATAGTAAATGTTTTGCCTGAACCAGTAACCCCCAGCAGTACCTGACTTCTTTTATTATTTTTCAATCCTTGAAAAAGTTTATCTATAGCCTGAGGTTGATCTCCCTTGGGTTGATTTTCACTGACTAATTTAAAAGGCATACTTGTAGTTTAATTAAATAAGTTTATAGATATCTAAATTAAAAAAAAATGATTTCAAATAGAGTTAACAGTATTAAGCCATCTTTAACAATAGCCACAAATATCAAGGCTCAAGAACTTAAGCGCGCTGGACGGGATATCATCGTTCTTGCAGCGGGAGAGCCAGATTTTGATACCCCAGATCATATAAAAAAAGCTGCGATTAAAGCGATAAATGACGGTTTTACTAAATATGTTCCAGGTAAAGGAACCCCAGATTTACAAGCCGCAATTCAAAAAAAATTCAAAGAAGATAACAGTCTAAATTATGATTTAGCCAACATTACCGTAGGTGTCGGTGGCAAACATATTATATACAATGCCTTTTCAGCAACAATCAATTCAGGTGATGAGGTTATCATCCCAGCTCCTTATTGGGTAAGTTATCCTGATATTGTAGTTTTAAATGGAGGGAATCCAGTTGTAGTTGAGTGTGGAGAAGACTCTGGTTTTAAATTATTGCCAGAAGATTTAGAAAAAAATATTTCATCAAAAACTAAATGGCTAATGTTGAATAGTCCTAGCAATCCGACAGGATCAATGTACACCAAAGAAGAGCTAATGGCTCTTGGGGAAGTTTTAAAAAAACATGATCATGTCTATGTTTTATCAGACGATATTTATGAAAAAATTGTCTATGATGGAAATACTTTTCATACTATTGCTGAAGTTTGCCCATTTCTTTTTGATCGAACTTTAACCATGAATGGTTTATCTAAATCTTATTGTATGACAGGTTGGAGAGTTGGTTACGCAGCAGGTCCAACAAATATCATCAATGCAATGAATAAAGTACAATCACAAAATGTTTCCTCAACAGCATCTATTTCAATGGCCGCTTCTGTTGAGGCTTTGAATGGAGATCAAAGTTTCATAGCTTCAAACAACGAGTCCTTTTTAAGAAGAAGAGATCTGGTTGTTAAACACCTAAATGAAACACCAGGACTATCCTGTCGAGTGCCAGAAGGTGCATTTTATGTGTTCGCATCTTGCAAGGGAGTTTTAGGAAAAAAAACGGAGTCAGGAAAAATTATTGAAACCGATGGTGATTTCATGGATTACCTTCTTGAAGAGGTAGGGGTTGCTGGAGTACAGGGTTCTGCTTTTGGACTTGATGGTTTTTTTAGGATTTCCTATGCAACTTCTGACTCAATCTTAGAAGATGCTTGCCAACGTATTAAATTAGCTTGTTCAAAGTTAAGTTAACTTATTATTCGCAATAATTTTAGCTATTCGAAGAGTGTTCGTTGTTCCAACTTTTCCAAAAGGAACTCCGGCTGTAATAATAATCTTTTCACCATTTTTTAAAATTTTTCGATTTTTAGCAACTCTACAGGCTCGATCAACCATTTCAGTAGAAGAGGAAATTTCATCTACTACATCCATAAAGGTGCCCCAAGTTAAAGCATTTTGACGAGCCACTTTAGTATTGGTAGTCAATCCTATCAGGGTAACATCAGGTCTCATTCGAGCTACTCGAAGAATAGATCTTCCTGATTGTGAGAAAGTAGCAATACAATTACAACCCGCTATGCTTGCAACTTCTAAAGCTGCAGTTGCTATAGCTTCAGTAGAAGTTTTAGTATGATCAAGATTATAATTTTGAATATTAGCTAAGTATTTTGAATCGCTTTCCACTCTCTTGATAATTTTATCCATCATTTCTACAGCCTCTTTTGGATAATTACCGGCCGCAGACTCTGCAGATAACATAACAGCATCTACTCCTTGGAAGACAGCTGTCGCTACATCTGAAGCTTCAGCGCGAGTAGGGGTAGGAGAGTCAATCATGCTCTCTAACATTTGAGTTGCAACAATACAGGGTCTTCCAAACTTTCGACATGCAGCAACCATTGTTCTCTGATGAATAGGCACGTCTTCAGGATTTGTTTCAACTCCTAAATCTCCTCTAGCTACCATTATTCCATCACAATTTTCGGTAATAGATTCAATTTCATCCATCGCAGATGGTTTTTCAACTTTAACCATTACTTTAAATTTGGATGGGATGAGTTTCTTTGCAGTGAGCAAATCTTTAGTTGTTTGAATGAAAGAAAGGGCAATCCAATCAACATCTAATTTTATGGCTAGTTGTAAATCCTTTTTGTCTTTTGGAGTAATAATTTTTAAATCAAGTTTAGTATCAGGAATATTCAGTCCCTTATTATTAGAGATCTCTCCACCATCAGTTACAACACATTTGATTGAAGTGGGCGACTTTGATTTTACTTTTAAACGAACCTTTCCATCATTAACAAGAAGGCGTTGGCCAACAGATATAGATTTAAAAATTTCTTTATGGGGCAAATATACCCTTTTATTATCTCCATCTTTTTTATTTTGATCAAAAGTAAATTCTTGGTTTTTCTTTAACTGTTCTTTGACATTTGTAAATTTACCAACACGAAATTTTGGACCTTGAAGGTCACCTAATATACAAATGTAACGATTATGCTTCTTTTCTAATTGTCTTACTATTTTAACTTTTTGAATATGGTCCTCTTGAGATCCATGGCTAAAATTTAACCGAAAGACATCAACACCAGCTAAAAAAAGCTCTTCGATAGTTTTCTCAGTTTCGCAAGCAGGGCCAAGAGTGGCGACAATTTTTGCTCGTCTATTTCTTAATTTTAATTGATTCATTTAGGTAAAAATTAATAACATGATATTAGTAAATTGCTATGAGTAAAATAACTAAAGATAATGAAGTTTTGATTAAGGCAAAAGTCCTTGATCATCTAATAGAGCATCTACAAAAAAGAACTGATGTTCAAAATATTGATTTAATGAATCTTAGTGGCTTTTGTAGAAATTGTCTTTCTAAATGGTATGGAAAGTACTCATCTGAGTTAGGTTATGATCTAGATTATGAAGAAACTAGAAAGATTATATACGGCATGCCTTATTCCGATTGGAAAGAAAAATTCCAAAAAGAAGTTACGGCAGAACAATTACAAAAATTTGAAGATAAATAATACAAATAATTATGAGTGAAAATTTACCAAATTGGAATTTAAAGGATTTCTACACTGACACTAAAGATGATCAAATCAATATTGATTTGGATGCTTTTAGAGAATTCTCTGAGTCATTTAATAAAAAGTACAAAGAAAATATCGAGAAACATTCAGATAACTTTGAGTCTGTCATAGAGGAATATGAAAATGGTAACGAGATAGGTGATAAATTAGGAAATTATGCATTTCTAATTTACGCAACTAACATGAACAATGAAGAAATTGTTCAATTCTACCAAGGTATTAATGAAAAACTAACTGAGATTTCTTCCAATTTAATCTTTTTCACTAATGAAATAAATTCTTTATCTGAAGAAAAGTTTTTAAAACTAGTGTCAGGTTCTGGTCGATATGAAAACTGGCTTATCAATATTCGAAGATTTAAAGATCATCAGCTTGATGAAAAAAGTGAACAAATATTTCTTGATAAAAACCTAACAGCTAATTCTTCATGGGTAAGATTTTTTGAAGAACAAATTAATGACTTAAAATTTGATATCAAAGATAAACAATTAAATAGCTCAGATGCATTAAATTTATTATCAGACCATGATGCGGAAACTCGAAAAGAAGCAGCAGGAAGCATAGAAAGTGTTTTTAAAAATAACTCAAAGATATTCACTTTTATCACCAACACCCTTGCCAAAGACAAAATCACCAATGATAAATGGAGAAATTACAAATCTCCTGTAGAATCTCGTAATCTAGCAAATAATGTTGAAGATGAGGTAGTAGAGGCACTTAGTCAGAGTGTTATTTCTAACTATAAAAATATATCCCACCGCTATTATGAAATTAAATCAAAATTATTTAATCAGCCAAAACTGAATTATTGGGATAGAAATGCCCCATATCCAAATTCTCCTAATGTAAAAATCCAATGGGAAGAAGCTAAAGACATAGTACTTAGATCGTATGGTAATTTTGATCAAAGTTTTAAAGATATTGTTCTTCTATTTTTTCAAAATAATTGGATTGATGCAGAGTTAAAATCTGGAAAGTCTCCAGGTGCATTTGCTGCATCTACAATTCCTTCTATTCACCCATATATTCTGACTAACTTTCATGGAAAAACGCGCGATGTCATGACTCTAGCTCATGAACTAGGTCATGGTTGTCATCAGTATCTATCATCCAAACAAGGATTATTGCTATCAAGTACACCTTTAACCTTAGCTGAGACCGCTAGTGTTTTTGGAGAAATGATGACTTTTAGAACCCTTCTTGCTGAGAGTAGTTCAGAAACGAAAAAATATTTATTAGCTTCTAAAATTGAAGACATGATTAACACAGTTGTAAGACAAATTTCATTTTTTGAATTTGAAAAACTCGTTCATACCGAAAGAAAAAATGGAGAATTATCATCGGATCAAATTTGTGAATTTTGGATGAAAACTCAATCTGAAAGTCTCGGTCCTCATATAGAGTTAACTGAGGGTTATAAGTACTTTTGGACTTACATTCCTCATTTTATACATACTCCATTTTATGTTTATGCTTATGCCTTTGGGGATTGTTTAGTAAATGTCTTAATTCAACTTTATGATGAGGGATTACCAGATTTTAAAAATAATTACATTGAATTGCTTAAAAGCGGCGGCTCTAAACATTATAGCGAAGTACTTAAACCATTTAATGTTGATTTGAAAAATAAAGATAGTTGGCAAAAAGGTTTATCGATGATCTCTGGATTAATTGATGAGTTTGAAAAAGCTATTTAATAAGTTACTGCATGAAAGAAGATAATAATTTTGTATCTCGGGTAAAGCGCTACTCTAAAGTTACAACATCTTTAACTTCTCTAGCTACACAGTTTGCTGGAAAAAAATACTTAAATTTTGATTTAAGTGATCAAAAATATGCAGCTCAAATTACTGAAATTCTTGGAAATTTAAAAGGTCCTTTAATGAAAGTGGCTCAGTTAAGCGCCACTATCCCAGATTTACTGCCCGAAGAGTATGCGCGAAAATTAGCAGAACTCCAATCAAATGCACCACCTATGTCTTGGGTGTTTGTCAAAAGAAGAATGAAAGCAGAGCTTGGAGAAAATTGGGAAGATTGTTTTTTATCTTTTGATAAAGAAGCAAGTTTTGCTGCCTCTTTAGGTCAGGTCCATAAAGCTTCTCTGCCTAACAAAGATCATGTTGCATGCAAACTTCAATATCCTGATATGGCTTCTGCAGTTGAGGCCGATCTTGGTCAGTTAAAAATAATTTTTAAAATTTATTCGAGTTATAATAAATCAATTCAAATTAGAGAAATTTATAAAGAAATTGAAGCAAGGCTTAAAGAGGAGTTAGATTATCGTTTAGAGCATAAACATTTAAAAGTATTCAACTTTATTCATCAGAAAAATGACTACATCAAAATTCCAAAAGTTTATGAAAAAATTTCAACCAATAGGTTGTTGGTGATGCAATACCTTGAGGGAAAAAAATTGATAGAATACAAAAAAGCTCCACAAAAACTTAGAAATGAACTTGCAAAAAAATTATTTATGGCTTGGTATTATCCTTTTTATAAATATGGAATAATTCATGGAGACCCACATCTGGGTAATTATTCTGTAGATAAAAAAAACAATATTAATTTATTTGACTATGGTTGCGTTAGAATTTTCCCTGCCAAATTCGTCAAAGGTGTAATTGATTTATATTTTGCTCTCAAAGAAAATGATAACTCTAAAATTAAAAAAGCTTATGAAGCCTGGGGTTTCAAAGATATAGATGACAAGTTAATGTCTGTGTTGAATAAGTGGGCGTTATTTCTTTATGATCCAATTCTTAAAAATGAAGTTCGAAGAATTCAGGACTCAGATAGTGGTATTTATGGTGCCAAAATAGCTGGTGAAGTTCACCGAGAACTTAAAAAATATGGTGGGGTTAAACCACCAAGAGAGTTTGTCTTTATGGATAGAGCCGCTGTTGGTTTAGGGTCGATATTTATTCACCTTAAAGCAGAAATAAACTGGTATAAGTTATTTCACGCGCTAATTAAGGATTTTTCTGTTAAGACTGTTGACAACAACCAAAAAAAAGCTCTTAAATTTGCTGGAATTTAATCTTAATTTCGCATAGTTTCGTTAAAAAACTCATATAAATATTTAAAATTAGGAATTTAATCTGGTATACAATATACCACCAAAAGGAACTCAATCATGATAATCGGAACAACTAAAGAAAAAAAGAAATTTGAAAACAGGGTGGCTATTAGCCCTGATGAAGTAAAAAACTATGTCAAAGCTGGCCATCAAGTATTAATTGAAAAAAACGCCGGTTTGCTATCTGGCTTTACAGATAAAAGCTATAAAGAAGCGGGTGCTTCAATCAGCTCTGCTAAAGAAATTTTAAGTAGCTCAGATATTGTTGTTAAAATTAATTGTCCTTCTTCCGATGAGGCAAAACAACTTAAAAGTAGTTCCATGGTTATATCTCAGCTTAATACGCAAAATGAAGTTGATACTATTAAAATTTTTAACTCAAAAAAAATATCTGCATTTTCTCTTGAAAGAGTTCCTAGAATTACAAGAGCGCAGGATATGGATATCTTGTCTTCTCAGGCTAACTTAGCAGGTTATCATGCTGTTATCGATGCGGCTCAAGAATTTAATAGAGTTCTTCCATTATTTATGACGGCTGCAGGAAAAGTAACTCCTGCAAATGTTCTTGTTATTGGCGCTGGTGTTGCTGGACTCCAGGCCATTGCAACTGCAAAAAGATTAGGGGCAATTGTTTATGCTACAGACGTTCGAATAGCATCTAAAGAACAAGTAGAGAGTTTAGGTGGAAAATTCGTCATGGTAGAAGATGAAGAGTCAAAAAATGCAGAAACCAAAGGCGGTTATGCAAAAGAGATGAGTGCAGAATATCAAAAAAAACAAGAGGCTCTTTTAGCTGAGACTCTAAAAGATATGGATATTGTTATTTGCACAGCTCAAATCCCTGGAAGAAAAGCTCCTCTTATTTTAAAAAAGGAAATGCTTGATAACATGAAACAAGGTTCAGTAATCGTTGACCTTGCAGTTGAGTCAGGAGGTAACTGTGAGTACAGCCAACTAGGCAAAGTAGTATCCAAAAATGGATTGAAAATCGTTGGTCACGCAAATGTCCCTGGTAGAGTTGCTAATAACGCATCAAGCCTATTTTCAAAGAACGTTTCTAATTTTTTAAAACTCATGAATTTTGAGGATAAAAAGAAATCAGTTATTAACAAAAATGATGAAATTATCAAAGCAACTTTGGTTTGTTCAGCAGGAAAAAATTTAATCAAGTAAAGGAGAGATTATGTCAGAAATTTCAACACAATTAGAGCTTCTATCTTACAAAGCTCAAAGTCTAGCTAATCATGCAAGTCAGTTGGCTAATACAGCAGTAGAGACAACTGGAGGACATAGTGATTTTTTAATATTTGGAATAACAGTTTTGCTTTTAGCATGTTTTGTTGGATATTATGTAGTTTGGTCAGTTACCCCAGCTCTTCATAGTCCTTTAATGGGTGTAACCAATGCTATCTCATCTGTGATTATTGTTGGAGCTTTATTGGCAGCTGGTCCTATAGATGGAACAATCTCAAAATATTTTGGTTTAGTTGCTGTTGGGTTAGCAGCTGTAAATATCTTTGGCGGCTTTGTTGTAACCAACAGAATGTTATCAATGTTTAAGAAGAAAAGTTAAGGAAATAATAATGTCAAATTTAACATCAATTGCTTATTTAGTTTCATCTATTCTTTTTATTCTCTCACTGAGAGGCTTATCTCATCCTACGACTGCAAGAAGAGGTAATTTTTATGGTATTGTTGGTATGGCCATTGCCATTATCACCACAGTTTCTAGTCCTGGAGTATTAAGTTACAAAGAAATCGCTATTGCTTTTGTGATAGGTGGTTTAATTGGAAGTGTGATTGCTGTGCGTATTCAAATGACGGCACTACCTCAGTTAGTAGCAGCTTTTCACAGTCTTGTTGGATTAGCAGCTGTCTTTGTTGCAGCTTCTGCTTTTTATAACCCTGTTGCATTTAATATCGGTACGGAAGGTAATATCCCTCTTGGAAGCTTAATTGAAATGGCGATCGGTACGGCTATTGGTGCGGTAACTTTCACTGGATCGATTATTGCTTTTGGTAAACTTCAAGGTTTTGTCTCTGGAAATCCTTTAGTATTCAAAGGTCAACATCTTCTTAACTTAGTTCTTGGTTTAGGTATCATCGCTTTAATTGCCAAGTTTTGTATTGATCAAAATCCAGAATATTTCTGGATGATTGTGGCAGCATCTTTCTTAATTGGAGTCTTGTTAATCGTTCCAATTGGCGGTGCGGACATGCCTGTGATTGTTTCTATGCTTAACTCTTACTCAGGTTGGGCAGCGGCAGGAATTGGATTTACCCTATCAAACAATCTTTTAATTATAACTGGAGCTCTTGTCGGTTCTTCAGGTGCCATCCTCAGTTATATTATGTGTAAAGGTATGAATCGATCATTCCTAAACGTTTTACTCGGTGGTTTTGGAGGTGAGCAAGCAGCAAGCACAGGTGGAGTTAAAGATGATCGAGTTGCAAAACAAGGTAACGCAGCGGACGCTGCTTTCATGATGAAAAATAGTAAAACAATTATCATTGTTCCTGGTTATGGTATGGCAGTTGCTCAAGCACAACACGCTCTTAGAGAAATGGGAGACCTTCTTAAAGCAGCAGGAGCGCAAGTTCGTTATGCTATTCACCCAGTTGCTGGAAGAATGCCAGGTCACATGAACGTTTTATTAGCAGAAGCTAATGTCCCTTATGATGAGGTTTTAGAACTAGACGAAATTAATAGAGATTTCTCTGAAACTGATGTTGCTTTTGTTATCGGAGCAAACGACGTTACTAACCCAGCAGCAAAGACTGATAAAACTAGTGCGATATATGGAATGCCTATTCTCGACGTAGAAAATGCAGGACAAGTATTCTTTGTGAAAAGGGGTATGGCTAGTGGTTATGCTGGTGTACAAAACGAATTGTTTTTCCGTGACAACACACTTATGTTGTTTGGAGATGCGAAAAAAGTTTGTGAAGATATAATAAAGGGATTAGAAAACTAATCGAATTTCTTCTTACGCATTAGCTTTTTGAATCGTTTGATAGATTCTTCTTTTTCACGAAGCTTTCTCTCAGATGGTTTTTCGTAGTGTTTTCTGAGTTTTAACTCCTTGAAAATACCTTCTCTTAAAAGCTTTTTCTTAAGAACGCGAATAGCTGCTTCTACGTTATTATCTCTAACTTGTACTTCTATTGTCAATCTAGTAACCTCATAAAGGCGTAAGTTATATATAAATATGAAATCAAAGCAAGAAAAATTAGCCAACTTATTTGTTCAAGATGTACCAAAATTTGGTTGGTCTAGAGAAACTCTTCTTCAATGTGCAAAAAAACTGAAGATTTCTACACCTAATCTAGCTCTTTTGTTTCCATCGTTTGAATATGATGTATTGAAGTTTCTTATAGCCCAAAATAATGCTCTTGTTGAAAAGAATTACAACTCTTTTAATAATTCCCGCTTAAAAGTGAGAGATAAAATTAAAACGATCCTAGAATTAAAGTTTGAGAGTAATGCTTATTTAAAAAAGACTTTACCAGAGATGTTAAAGTTCCTACTTCGTCCAGGTAATATTCTAATGTCAGTAAAGTTACTTCATGAAAATAGTGACTTTATTTGGAAACTTTCTGGCGATAAATCAAATGACTTTAGTTATTATTCAAAAAGAGGATTGCTTTCAATGATTTACCTAGCAACTTTAATTTATTGGCTCAATGATAGATCAAATAAAAATATTGCTACCAAAAATTTTATTAGCAAATCAGTCGATGGTATTGTCGATGGGGTATCTAGACTAAAACAACTCGGAACTTTAAGAAGCCTTGCCCAAAGCTTTATGGCAAGGTATTCAACTAGCAAAGCCTCTTAAGGCCTCGCGGTTAAACCACCATCAATTATTAACTCTGTTCCTGTGATATACTCACTCTGATCACTTAATAAAAATAAAATTCCTTGAGCTATGCCCTCAGGCTGAATAACTTTTTTGATTGGCATAAATTCTTTTAAGTTTTTTTTCGCATTAGGGATTTTTTTCCAACGATCTTGCATTGGAGTCTCTACAGCACCTGGAAGAATACAGTTACTTCTGATGTTGTATGCCCCAAACTGAATAGCCAATGATTTAGATAGTCGGATCATGGCAGCTTTGCTAGCTCCATAAGCATCTTGGGGCTTATCATCTCCTGATAGTGCATCAACTGATGAGATATGAACCATAGATCCAAATTTATTTTTTTTCATGACAGGGATGATGTATTTAGATAGCAAAACCATAGTTTTAAGATTTATATCAAAAACTTGATCCCAAATATCCAAGTCAAGATCAACTGCAGAAACATCTTTTCCAAACCACAAAACCCCCGTGGTATTTACTAGATAATCTATTCTTTTATTGGTTTTTATAAAATTGTTGATGGTTTTTTTTAATTCTCCTTCATTGACCAAATTAATTTGACAATACGTTACTTTTTTGTGATGCAGAATTTTCTTAGTTGGTTTTTGTATATCTAAAGCAAGAATTTTCACATTATAATCAAGTAATAACTTTATTGTTGCTAGGCCCATGCCTCCTGCTGCTCCTGTGACTACAACCGTTTTTCCCTTAAGATTTAATTTCACAACAAAAATCTAAATTTTTATCAATATTAAGTAAACCTCGTAATTTGAAGAAAGCCATTGACTTTTTTTGAGCAAATTTTCATTATATTGCCTTTAACTGTGGAGCAACTATGAGCATTCAAAAAACAATTACCCCCATTGATAATTCTGTTTATTTAGAAAGAC
>Ga0255784_10001167_pt1 | contig 21387 bp, 15 predicted proteins | sample 101ome_14_FD_179982 | JGI IMG/M metagenome (GOLD analysis project Ga0255784, IMG submission 179982) | Coastal salt marsh microbial communities from the Groves Creek Marsh, Skidaway Island, Georgia - 101403AT metaG (version 2) | ecosystem: Environmental > Aquatic > Marine > Intertidal zone >...
CGTCGTCGTCGTCGTCTTCGTCATCGTTGTCGGTGGCGTAGTGAATTGGATTTTCATCCCCGCTCACCGCACCGAACGCGCGCACGTCCTCATCCGTAAACCTTCGTCGCAGGGAGAGTCGCTCGCACTCTGCTGAACTGTCACTGCTGCTCCTGCTGCTGCCGCTGCTACTGCTACTGGACTCACGCGTTCGATATCGAGACCACGTCGACGTCGTGGTGCACGCCGTCGCGCGTTTCGCGAGCAAAGTTTCGACGAACCGAGCGCGTCGCAACAGCATGACGTTGCGCCGAAGACTCGCGCACATTTCTCATTTCTTTCCAAATGCACCTCAGAGAGCGACGTCGGTCGACCATGACGCCGACGACCATGATGACGCCGCCGCCGACGGGTGTTCGACGACAACCCGGTGGGGATTGTTCGCGTTCGCCGCCGCCGACGCGCCGAAGCGGGGGTGATGGACGACAAAGGAGACGCACCGCGGGGAAACACCACTCGTTGGTTCAGCGGCGAAAGACGGCTTCTTCGTCGCGCGTCGTTGCCGCGTTTGCGATGAACGACGAAGAGGAGGAGGTGGACGACGGTATCGGTGGTGGTGCGAGCACGTCTGGACGGTCGTGGGAGGACTCGTTCGAGTCGTCGTCGTCGCCAACGACGCGAGGACGCCGACAAGGACGAAGTGCCGACGAGGGGAGATTCGACGGAGACGCGTTTTATGACGCGGGGTCGACGACGCGGGGTCGACGGGCGATGAATGGACGAAGTAGATCATCACGTGATAGACCATCGTCGTCGTCGTCTTCATCGTCTCGCGCGAGACCGGCGGTTTCGCCGCTGACGCGAAGAGACTACGAACGAGCTATTCCAATCGGCGCCACCGGGGAGCAATACGGATACTTTTGGGGTGACGGTGACACGGCGTTTCAGCGTGTCGGGTTGTCTCTGCTAACCACAGTGCTTACGGCGAACGCGCTACCGATCGTGGCGGTGCCGGCGAGTACGTTTTTCCTTTGGGCACCCGTGGCGTTGGCGGCGAGGAGAAACTCAAGAGCGCGTCGATCGAAATACGCCGGGCTCTGGCGAGCGAAAGTGCTCGAGGTGGCGCCCGTAGACACGCGCGGGGGGAGTAGGTTGGATTGGATGCTCGATATGCTGGTGGGTGATGACTCAGGCGCGAGGGTTTCGCTCAAGGTCCCGCTCAGAGCGGAATACGCCGACATCAACGAGGGCGACAACGTGGAGCTTGTTGTCACTTCGGATGATCCAGATTTTTACACGTTTCAGGCTATTCGCGAGGCATACGTCCCGGAAATCAACGTTTGGGTTGGCGAGTACCCTTTCCTCGACCGACGAGCGATGATTGCCATCAGCGATCGGTTCGCGCGCGAATCGCGATGATTGCTCTGTGACGCACGCGCAAGTGGATGGAAAAATTACGCTATAGGCTTACATGGATTATTGAAATCGAATCGAAAACGTGGTGCATTTTCGCGAAAATGCAAAAGAGAAAGAGAAACACAGCGCGTACTAATCGCGACGCGCCTCATAAATGAACGAGCGAACCGAGCCGATCCGAACCGAGCGGTTCGTCTCTTCCATCCATGCGTCGAGTCGTTACTTTTCATCGAGGTCCGACATCATCTTCTCCAACTCACTCGCCGGCATCTCCTCCAAACGCTTCTGCATCACCGCATCCTCGTAATCCTTCAACTGTTTCACGTACGTCATATCCTTGTTAAACACCCGCATGACGTACGACCCAACCCACGCGAGGGTGAGACCGAGGACAAAGGTCAACTGCACCGCGTTGCCCGCCCGCGTCGCATCCATTCCACCGATCGCTTGTAAACCGTAATACGCCCCGTAACCGGCGCCCGTGAGTCCACCACCGATGAGCATGACATCTTTACGCGTGTATCCAAACGGCACTGGGTCTTCATCACCACCACCACTCGTCGCCCGCGTCGTCGTCGTGAAGCGGCGTGTCGATCGGGTGCTCACCCTAAGCGTCGCGCCACTGCTACCACGACGCGTCATTCTCGCCGCTGTCGGTGCCTTGATCGCCATCATCGTCGTCGTCATCGTCATCGTCATCGTCGTCGTCGTCGTCGTCGTCGTCGTCCCGGGTTTCGCGAAACGCGAGCGTCGAACAGTGACGAAACGAATTTTGAAGGAACAAGTGTGTCAAGGATGGAACCCGTCTGTGCGCAAGCGCGCCAATCACAACGAACGCGCGCGCGTCACTGTTCGACCCTCGCTTGTCGTCGGGTGTAGTCGGGCATGGATGAGAGAGGAGGACGGGATCGCGGCGACGACACCTACGAAGGGTCGCGACGAAACCAATCGTCGACGAATACGTCAGTCGCGGATGGGTTCACGATGATGTCGGTTGAAGGTGAAACTGTCACTGATGACGCAGATGCGCGAACGACGATGCCGGTACGCGCGCCGGTGGGAAGAGGGATGTCGATGGATGATGATGGCGATGACGTTGGAACGACGACGAGTGCGAAAACGGAGCGGTATGCGTTGTATGCGTGTTTTTTAGCGATTGGAATGGGAACGCTGTTTCCGTGGAACGTGTTCATAACCGAGCGGCCGTATTTCGAACGTCGGTTGCGGGATGCGAGCGAAGGGGTGGCGAAGAACTTTGAGGCGGCGTTTGCGAATGCGTACGCGGGGAGTAATTTAATTGGGGTTTTGGCGTGCGTTCGGTTCGGGTTGGTGGAGAGATTGACGTCGAACCGGTCGAGATTGGCGGCGCCGTTGGTGGGCATCGCATTGTGCGTGTGGACGTGCGCGTTGGCGACGAGAGCGAGCGGTTGGAGCGGAGACGCAATCTTTGCGCAGACGATGATTGTGATTATCTTTGTGGGTGCCGCCACGGCGTTGGCTCAAGGGGGCGGATTCGCGGTGGCGAGCGATTTGCCGCCGGTTTATGCGCAAGCCATCATGAGCGGCCAAGCGGCGAGCGGCGTGGCGGTGTCGCTCGTGGCTCTCATCACGACCGCGGGGGCGGGAGGCGCCACTACCGATGGGGCTTCCACGACGCAAGCGGAGATTTACTTTTACGTCGCCACGCTCGTGCTGCTCACTTGCGCGGCTGCGACGTGGTACATGGAGAAAATCCCACTGTATGGCAGGTACGAATCCGTAGTGACTGCAAACGCCCAGAGAGAGTACGCGAACGCAGAGACGAGCGCTTTGCTCGGCGGCACCGATACGGACGGCGAAGACGCGGACGACATTGAATCGCGAGAGACAATGAGCGACGCGTTGACTCGACTCCCCGAGTCTTCGCGCTGGTTCGGACACGGCGATATTAGAAACTATCGTCTCGTCGTGCTCGTCACCTTTATCGCCACGCTGAGCGTCTTCCCATCAGTGACGAGCGCGATAGAAAGCTCCCACGGCGCACTCGGCGAGCTTTGGTCGCCCACACTGTTTCTACTTTTCAATATCGGAGACCTCCTCGGTCGACACTTGGCGACGGTGTATCCGAAATCACCACCCTCTGGCGCCGCTTTGCTCAAAACGGCGACGCTTCGATTCGTCTTTGTCCCGCTTCTCACCACCTGTCGCGTCACCACTCCCGGTTGGCGTCCACCCGCCCTCTTCACCTCTGACATCTTTCCCATCTTCTTCATCTTCACCCTCGCCCTATCCAACGGCTGGATCGCCAGTCTCGGCATGATGTACGGCCCGTCGGTTTCGCCCGCGTCGCTTCGCGCGCGAGAGGGCGTCGTCCTCACCCTCGCCCTCGTCGCCGGCATCTTCCTCGGCACCCTCCTCTCCTTGGTCATCATCGCTCTGTTGTAATCCATGTACGTTAAGACCCTTTGTTTTTCGTTCGTGGAACGCATTCCTCCGGGCGGGGCGCGTTCCAATGCGAATGTCCGCGCGCGACACCACACCAAAAAGACTTTCTCAGATTTCCTTCAGTGTCGAGCGCTCGCGGTGCACTTTATTTCGGCGGCTGACTCTGTTCACTCTGTTGGTTTCCTCACACGCCGACGACGACTCTGCCGACGACGGGGTGAAGACGCACGAGGGAAGGAAAACGAGCGAGGCGTCTTTCACACGCGTTCGATCGCGCGCGAAAAAATGGGTCGCGGGCGGTTTAATAAACGCCGAAACGGTGGCGGCGGCGGCGGACGCGGTGGTGCGTTTGCGAGGGATTTCAAGAGACAGAAGCGTGACGACGGAAACCGCGACAATAAATACGGGAAAACGTCGTTCGATGACATCGTAAAGACGAATGAAACGTTTGAGGCGTACTACAAGGCGCAGAAGATTGTCCCGGAGGATGAGTGGGAGACGTTTCTCGAAACGTTGAGAACTCCGTTGCCCATGACGTTTCGCATCAATGGAAGCGGCAAGTTTGCGACGGATATGCGGGATAACATGGAGGGTAAATTGTTTGCGGATTTGATGGCAAAGGCGAGTGAAGACGCAGAGTTGCGTGAAATTCCTCCGCCGACCCCCTTGGCGTGGTATCCGGATAGGTTGGCGTGGCAGTGCAGTTACACGCGGGCGCAGTTGCGACGGATGCCCGTGTTGCAGGGTATTTTTGATTTCATCAAAAACGCCAACGAGCTCGGGTCCATCTCGCGACAAGAGGCGGTATCGATGATTCCTCCCTTCTTTTTGGCGGCCAAGCCGCACCATCGCATCCTGGACATGTGCGCGTCTCCGGGTAGCAAGACTTTTCAAATTTTGGAACGCATGCACGGCGATTTTGACAGCAACGGGCAAGCGCTCCCCACGGGCTTTGTCGTCGCCAACGACGTCGACCTGAAGAGGTGCAACTTGTTGACGCACCAAACGAAGCGCGCAAACTCGCCGACGCTCCTCGTCACCAACCACGAGGCGCAAAAGTTCCCAATCATCACGGGACCGAATGGCGAAAAGTTTGACTTTGACGCCATCCTTTGCGACGTGCCGTGCTCGGGCGATGCCACGATGCGCAAGGCGCCAGATATTTGGAACAGATGGGTAGCAGGTAACGGCAACGGCTTGCACAGCTTGCAGCTGAAGATTGCCTTGCGCGGTGCGCAGCTGTTGAAGATTGGAGGCCGTCTTGTTTATAGCACGTGCTCGCTGAATCCGATTGAGAATGAAGCCGTCGTCGCCGCGTTGCTCAAGGAGTGCAAGGGCGCTTTGGAGCTTCTTGACGTGAGCGATGAATTGCCAAACCTCAAGCGAAGCCCTGGTCTTCATGAGTGGCAAGTTTGGGACAAGTTTGGTTACCACCCAAGCTTTGACGGCGAGGAACAAATGCACAAGTTGTCCGCCACCATGTTCTCGGATGAGGAGACAAAGAAGCTCCCGCTCGAGAGGTGCATGCGCCTGTTGCCGCATCATCAAGACACTGGTGGATTCTTTGTCGCCGTCTTCGAAAAGAAGGCGGATATGGAAGTCCCGGTTGAGCACACTGGCAAGCAAATGGCGACGCCCAAGGAGAGACTCAAGCTGTCCATCAACGTCGGCACCGATGGCAACTGCTCCCTGTCGTATGAAACCTTTACGATTACCCGCGCGTCCAAGGCAGTCCCGCCGATTGTTAACGCGGATGGTGAGTACTTGCTGCCGCACCGCGGTGCCAAGGGCCCGAACGGCGGTGGCAGATGGTTGGGTATCGATCCCGTCCTCCCGGTGAACGATCCAAAGGTGATCAACAGCATCTTCAATGTCTACGGTATTCAAGCGAGCGACATCGCCTTAGACAAGAACTGCGTCACTCGCACTTCTGACACTTCGAGACCGAAGCGCGTGTACACCATCACCGATTCGCTGCGCGAATACCTCGCGTGCGATACCCAAGAGGCGCTTCGCGTCACGTCGTGCGGCCTCAAGGCTTTTGAGCGCCAAGAAATCAAAGACTCTGAATCCTCCGGTGGATCCATTTGCGACTTCCGTCTCACTCAAGACGGTTTGCCGATGATATTTCCTTTCGTCCGAAAGCGCATCGTGCGTCCGACGTTTGAAGAATACAAGAAGATTCTCGAACGCCGCACCATCGCGTTTGAGTACAGCGCCGAAGCGCCTGAGCGCGCCGTCGTCGCCGACGAAGCCACCAAAAAGGCTCTTCTCGATCTCGCCCTCGGTTGCTGCATCCTCATCCCCCGCGATGAAGATCTCGCAGCGATCAACGTCAGCAAGCTCGATCTCGCCATTGCCTGCTGGCGCGGCAGAACGTCTTGCAACCTCCTCGTCAGCAAGGCGGAGACTGTGCACTTCATCGATAAATTGAAGGCTGCCACATCGTCGACGACCGAGGACGCCCCGATGGAATCTTGAGCTCTGACGATCACATCACACACCATCACACAGACAGACATCATAGCGTTGTAGTAGAATTCACGAGTAAACCAAACAACTTTTTCTTCTCCGCAACCGTCGTCGTTATCCACACAACCTTCTGTCCTCACAACGAACCGCGACCGAAATGATACTTTGCTCGTCCGCCTTGGCATCCCGCGTGTTGACGACGCACCGGGCGCCGCGACGAGGACGACGAACGATGACGACAATGCCGCCGCGTTCGGATGACGCGCGCCGCGTGACGCGCGCCGCGTCGACGTCGACGTCGAGTGAAGATGAAAGTGAAAAAGATGCTTTGGGTCCGAGCACGTCTGCACCGAATAAAATGACGCTCGAACGCGCGCTTAAGCGCATGTGGACCCGGGCGGATCGCGGACACGTGCACGGAATATCTGGTGGGGCGTACACTGCGCTCGGAGCTGTCGTCATGGGTGGATGGTTTCGAGACGATGTCGATGCGGTTTTGACGAGCGGAGCGCAGCTGGCGGACGGAGCGGACGTCGCGACGACGACTATGGCTTTGATCTTGGCGACGACGTGCGCGGTGAGCGGTGTGCCGCTGTCAAAGAGTAGAGGATGGAGAAAGACGGAATTAAGTCTGCGATCGATAGCCTTTCAGCTCGTGCTCACGTGGGAAGCCTTGCGATTTGGCGGCGTCGTCGATCCCGCGGCGCCGCGAACGCCAATTTTAGACTCCATGGCGCTCGCTTACGCCCCTTTCCTTTGGCAAACCATCACCTCGGCCTACGTCATTCTCGCCACCAAGGACGATAAGCGCGCCGCGCTCGCCGTCTGGCTCGGCACCCTCGGTTTCGCCGCGCAAATCCTTCCGGCGCAGCGCGTCCTCTCTCAATCCGGCGTCTCCCTCCTCGACGCCGCGCGTCCCGGATTATCCACCGTCTGGGCTCACTCCACCTTTGGTCTCGTCTGGCTCTTAAACTGGTCCACGTTCGGCGCCAGTCTTCGCGCTCGAGACGTCACAGACGACGAAAACTACGTCAAATGGTTTCTTCTCCGTCCCTCCGTCGCCTGGCTCGCCCTCTTTGTCGCCGACGTCGCCGCTCGCCGTCCATTCGTCTCCCTCGCCGATTATTTCACCTCCCTCGCCGGGAGCGTCGTCGTCACCGCCTCGACGGGTTAACCTCGCGGCGACGCGCGGCTCGGCCCATCCCTTCGTCCCGGTCATCCGGTCATCCGGTCATCCATCAGAGTCACCCAACCGAGTCACACCCATCCACCCATTCATCCGAACAGTTGTGTACTTTAATGAGGATACTTGTGTGTGGTACTGGTACTACCATATATGACTTAATAGTATAGTACTTGTGGTAGTAGGTACTAATAAGTAGAGTCATGAACCGTGAAATAAAGATACTTGTACAGTACAGTGGTAGTTCCGTCGGTGCCACGTCGGTGCCGACGAACGGACGACAGAGGGCGACGAACAACGGACCCGAGCGGTCAAGGGGACGCCGTCGGTGAGTCGGTCGGTCGGTGGCGATCGGTCGTCTGTCGGTCGTCGTCGTCGGTCGTGGCGTTCGAACGAACGGACGGACGGAAGGACGGAAAGACGTCGACGTCGGTTGATTGGTTGATTGATTGATTGATTGGATTAATTTCTCAACTGAATTAGACGCGTTCGTTCGTTCGTTCGTTCTTTCGTTCTTTCGATCGTTCGTTCGTTCGTTCGTTCGATCGCGTGGGTCTCGCGGAGATACGGGGATAATTCATCTCCCGACGACGACGCTGGGACGCGGAATGCCGGCGACGACGCGCCGACGGGTGCGGCGGGGCGGTGAAAAGAGCGCCGACGCGGCGGCGGCGAAGAGACGAGCGCCCGAGGCGAAGGGCGGAGGGAGGAATGAAGTTTTGATCCCGGACGCGGCGACGGTGGCGACGACGAAAACGTCGTCGGATGCGTCGAGCGAAACGCTTCGGGTGTTGTTGGCGACGGATGACGACGCGACGAGAGCGGTGGTGGCAACCATGCTTCGAGAACTCGGCGCTCTGGTCGTCGAAGCGTCCACCGGCGAAGGGGTGTTAAAGGCGCTTAAAGATGAGAAGACGCCGTGTGATATGATTTTGACGGATATTCTCATGCCGGAAGTCGATGGCGTGGCGCTGTCGGAGACCATGCGCACGAATAAGACGCTCAAGGAGGTGCCGGTGGTCATCATGTCGACGGTGGATGAGAGAGACGCGTGCGCGGCGAGGTTTCAAGACGCCGGAGCGGTGGAATTTCTCACGAAACCCGTCTCTAGGGTGGAGCTCAAGGAGAGTCTAGCGCACACGCGTCTTCAGAGTCACGCTAGCGAGAGCGCGGACAGGGGAAGCGGTGGCGCCGGATCGGGCGGCGTGGATGGTAAAGCGGCCGAGGTTGGATCTGGCAGCTTCCACGGCAGCGCGAAGAGCTCTCTCACCAAGCTGACGGCGATGGAAAAAGCCATGGGATCGGGATCGGGGCAGAACGACTCGGGAAGCGACAACGCGTATAACGGGAAAAAGATGACGCGTCGCGCCGAGGCGGCGGCGATCGATCGATGGGCCAGTCAAGAGGGCGGCTCGGGCGACTGCGGCTCGGGCGGCTCTGGTCAGGGCACGGGATCGGGCTCCGGATCGCACGAAGGCTCTGGATCGGGCCAGCGCGATCCAAACGATAACGTTAACTTCAGAGGCTTGAGTATTCAACTCATCAAGGCGCACGGCGGCGCGACGACGATGCTCGAGCTGAGTTTGCCGAATCACACGGAGGAGCACGTCGTCGTTAGAAGATCCAACTCGCGATCGGCGTTTCACGGCTTTCAAAAGTATCTCAAGGATGAAAAGAAGGACTCTTCAGTGCAGATGATGAGCGTTGGTCTTACAAAACAGCATCAATCCTTCTACGAGGCGTCCTCTATGATGCCTCCGGGTGATTTTGCCAAGTTTTTCGGACCGATTCTGCCTCCGCCTCCGCCCATGCCGCCAATGGACGTGCCCGTGTCGTACGTCAACATGAATGCGTACGCGTTGGGAAACCCGCAAAACTCGGCGAGCATGTCTGAGATAGGACAGTCGTATCAAGTGGGTAATCCATTCTACAACGTTCTCCAGAAGGCGGCGGATCATCCGAGATCTACCAAGGCTTCAGAGCATCGTGCAGAGGCGATTCGTCGCTTTCTCAAAAAGAGAAAGGAGAGAAACTTTGATAAAAAGGTTCGCTACGCTTCTCGGCAAAAACTAGCGGAAGCCCGACCTCGGGTTCGCGGTCAGTTTATTCGCAACACTGAAACGACCGATAACGGTTCGAACGATGCGAAGAACAGCAACACGAGCGCCGCCAGGGGTGAAGTCGAGGGTGCCGAAATCGAAGAGTACGGTCACGGCTCGAATACGGCGTCCAAGGACGGATCTAAGGAGGGTTCACGCAGTTCCTCTCGTGAAGCCGGTCAAGGATTTCAAGTGAAAACGGATTCAAAGTAGAATCCGAAACTATATCTTGCATTCTTTACAACGCAAGATACGCAAGCAGCACGCACGCAGCGCAATCAAGATTTATGAAAAAAGGTTTTCCGCAATCTTTGTAATTTACAGTACGTACACTACCGGTATCGACCTACGAAACTATGGACCTACGAAACTCAAATAGCTACCGCTAGGAAAGAGAACGATATGGAAAACCTCGCCGACGATTGGTGAGCATGCGACTCGTTCCCTCTTTTTCACAGTCGCCCCGCTCAGATTATCGGGTACGTCTGGAAAGCCCCACGCGGTGACGATAACCCACGGTGGGGCGTTTTCATCGTCACTTAACAGCTTTCGTGCTGTCTGTATCACCCTCATCACGTCGGTGCACAGCATGAATCCTTCCCAACGATGCATCTCTATTGCACTCTCACTCGGCGACGACTTTCCGTTGACAATGCCGAGACTCACGCGTCCGCACCAATCCAGAACTCTCTCGAAATCGTCAACATTGACTTCCTTACTCTCTCCACGCTTTGGTGGCTCCAAACTTTGCAAAAGTTTTGCGTTGTTTCCCTCCAAATCAGCCTCGATGACGCAAAAAGTCTTGACATTGTCCACTCGCCGAGCGTTCGTCGCGCCCTTTGGAAAAGTAACCTCTTGACGCTCCCCATCCACCTCGAACGCGCACACCACCGGTGTCTTCCCCGTAGACATCTCTAGCGTTCTTGCGCACTCCCCGATTCGATCGTGAAACCTATTCGACACCGCAAACTCCCTCCGCGTAAGATTTACGCTCGCGCCCGCTTTGCCGTACGCATCCGTCACGCACGGCAACCCGAGCGTCTCCTTTCCCTCCTGCATCAACGACGCCACGAACCGACCATTTGGCGTCACGCACCACACATCCATAGACTCTGCCGCGTTTGCCGACGCCGCAACCGTCTTCATCCCGAACGCGCCGCCGCTTATACGTTTCTTTGCGCCATTCCGCTTTGCTTCGCCGCCGTCTCCTTTGCTCTCCACCCTCTCAACCAACCTGCGCACGTGTTCGTGCACAAAGTGCGGATCCAACGCATCCGCGATCGACATCATCGCTTCGTGTCGCCAACTCTTCGTCGGCGTCGCGCCGGGTTCATCGAAAACGCCCGTCGTCGACGTCGTCGGGGTTGACTTTGAAGCACCAGGAAACCACGCGTCGATGCGTCTCACGAACGGCACGCGCGCCTCGACGCTCGCCTCGACGTCACACCGCGGGTGCTCGAACGATCCCCATCGCGCGCGTCTGTTTGTCGACATCGTCCAGCGTCCGTCCGTCCGTCCGTCCGTCCGTCGTTCAGTGAACGACGTTCACTGGCGTCTCTCTCGACCCGTGGGTTCGTTACGCACCAGCCGTCAGTGACGAACGCGCGCGATTAAGACCAAGGGTCACGAAGAGGGAGGAGAGAAGCGCGACGAAAACAAAGAATAATGGGTGAATCCTTCGGCGAGGGCGTGCCCTTTGGAGACGTACGTGCGATGCGAGACGCGGAGGACCGAATTCGCGAAATCCAGTGCAATGCGTTGGACGTGAATTGATGAACGACGGACGCGCGCGAACGCGTATACGTATATCTACTGCGGCGCTTGCGTTTCGAAACGACTGACTCTTTCGTTAAAATCGTATCGACACAGCCAACGTGGTACAACGGGTTTAATTCGCCGTACTACACGAGCTCGCACGAGGCGTTTCGAGCCAAGGTTCGCGCGTTTGTCGAGCGAGAAATCGCTCCGTACACGCACGAGTGGGACGAGTCGAAGACGATACCGGCCGAAGTGTACCGGGCGACGTACGCAGCTGGAATCTTGCCGGCGGTCGTCGGGAAACCGTGGCCGAAGGATTTGGTGCCCGAGTGCGAGGAGCCAAAGGATTTCGATTACTTTCACGAGTTAATCGTCTTTGACGAGTTTGCGCGTTGTGGAAGCGGCGGAGTGTTGTGGGGGTTGTTAGAAGGGTTGCACATCGGTTTGCCGCCTGTGTTAAACTTTGGAAGCGAGGACTTGAGACGGAGAGTCGGTGCGCCGTGCCTGAGAGGGGAAGGGATCATCTGTTTGGCTATTACAGAGCCATACGCTGGGAGTGACGTGGCAAATATTCGATGTGAAGCCAAGCTCGATCCTAGCGGTAAGTTTTATCGCGTCACCGGGGAGAAGAAGTGGATCACGAATGGCATCTGGGCGGACTTTTTCACCGTTGCCGTGCGAACGGGTGGGCCTGGCATGGGTGGCATCTCTCTGCTCGTCATCGAGCGGTCGATGCCCGGTGTAGAGTGTCGGCGCATGGATTGCATGGGCGTGTGGGCGAGCGGCACCACTTTCATCACCTTTGAAGACGTCAAGGTGCCGGTCGAGAATCTGATCGGTAACGAAAACGAAGGATTCAAGTACATTATGCATAATTTCAACCACGAACGGTGGGGATTTGTCATCCAAGCGAACAGGTTTGCCAGAGTCTGTTACGAAGAGTCTTTCAAGTATGCGCACCGTCGCCGAACATTTGGCAAACCGCTCATCGAGCATCCCGTCATTCGACACAAACTCGCCGAAATGGTTCGACAAGTCGAGGCGACGCACTACTTGTTGGAGACGATCACCTATCAGATGAACACCATGACTAAAGAGCAGGCGGCCAAGGCGTTGGCTGGCTTGACGGCACTCGCCAAGGTGCAGAGTACCAAGGTGTTTGAGTTTTGCGCCAGGGAAGCGGCGCAAGTGTTCGGCGGGGCGTCGTACGTCAGGGGTGGCCAAGGTGAGAAGATTGAGCGACTTTACAGAGACGTTCGGGCGTACGCGATACCCGGAGGTAGCGAAGAAATCATGTCAGATCTCGGCATACGGCAATCGATGAAACAATGGAAGATTGCGCAGTCACGCTTGTAATTTCATGCTATGTTTGTTCTACATGTACTCGAGTTTCTAAGAATGTTAAAGCTCACTAGCTGCTGTGATGAGTTCCTTGGATGTTGGGACTGGATCGTCATTGGCTTCAACCTGCTTGGTTAAAAAGTCAATCCATAAATCTGCCACCGGAACCTCCTTATTCTCACCCGTCGCTCCTGTCACCTCGAGAGCGACTCCTATCGCGCCCGCCGCAATGCTCACGGGAGCTCGGGCAATCTTTCCTATGACGCCGCGCTTCTTGGTGCGCTTCTTCAAATTCTCCATGCGTGCCTTTTGTGTCTGTGTAAAGCCGAGCATTTTCGACATCAAATTGAGAATCTCGTCAGCCTGCTCTCGCTCCAAGTAGGCGATGAACAGATCGCTCACAATGCGCTTGTCCAAGAGCTTTTCACTCTCCACCATCATATCGCTGCTCTTCTGGAGCGCGTGATGTAACGCTTTCCGAAGCTTACTCGCCTCACCCGTCGCCTTGATGCACTCCTCTTGCGCGACTTTTAATTGCGTCTGAAATTTCGCCAAAGTCTCTTCCGCTTTCCTCGCCTTTTCTTGCGCTTCCGTGCACGCCGCGCGATCCGTTGACGCTTGAGAAGTGAGAGACGCCAGCTTTTGTCGCAGATTTGCCGCTTCCGCGCGCTGCGCATCTGAACTCTCAATTTCCGCGTAGTACGCTCCCAAAGCCTTTTGCAAATTATTAACCTCTTCATCTCGCGCCTGGACGATCCCTCGAAGCCTCGTCACCTCTGCATCGTTCCCACTCAGACTCTTCTTGTACTCGCTCAGCTTTCTCTCGTACTCCCGTCGCTCCTCTTCCCGCGCCTCGTCGATCTCTCTCTCTTGTTCCTCAGCCACTTCATCTTCTTCGTCTTCAATCTCCAACAAGTGCGCTCGCAACTTTTTCAACTCGGCGTGCATCTTATCCCGTTCTCGACGCAACTCTCCAATCTCTGCCTCCGCCGCATCCATCGCCGTCGCGTTCCTCGCTTCAGCCAATCCCCTCTCTCTCTCCGCTTCCCGCGCCGCATCCAGCGCCTCTGCCAACCTCCTTCGCAGTTCCCCGCTTTCTCCGTTCCCCGCCGCGTTTTCATTCGCCTCTTGCATCGCCGCCATCATCTCTGCGAATTTCATTTGTTCTCTTTCAATCGCTTCCCGGACTGCTTTTTCAATCGCGCCTTTGTCCGTCGTCGTCGTCGTCGTCGTCGTTTCTTCATCAGCCTGACCAGTTGGTCGTTTAAAGTTTTCTGACATCGTCTTCCTTTCGTCATCGTCGTCGACGACGTTCGTTTCAACCCCGGTCGTCGATCCCGTCGCCGCATCGCGTTGCGTCTTTGTCCGCTCCCTTTCCGCCGCAACCTTGGCCCGAAGCGCCGCGATTCGATCCGCCGCGGACGTCATGTCGTTGACCGCGGCGTCGCGCTCTGAGGAAGACTTTGTTGATGGCGCGCTTGATGGATACTTTTGTACAACAAACATTCTTGATGATGATACAACGTATTGATGGACTACGACGAAACGGCGGAACGAGGTAACGAAGCAAGAATATCCTCCGAGGATAACCGCACGATGCGATCGTCGACGGTGAATTGAAAGACACCGCCGTCGATGAAGACGCGGAGCGGTTCGGCGTCTCTCTTGCGACAAGCGAGCCACATGGATCGAGCGTTGATGAAAAATACGACGCCCTCTCTGCCGACGACGTCCGGGGTGCGGGAGTGACGAATGATCTTAATTACGGCGCCGTGGAGATCGATGCCTCGGGTGAGACGGCGGAAGACGTCGTCGTGGGATCGAGCGTCGCGCACGAGGGCGCGAGCGTACTTTTCCCACGCAGCACGAAGCGGCGCAAACGCGCTCCATTTGCACTGATGGAGAGGTAAGCCGTACATTCCGCGTTTGCGCATCGCTGTTGCGGTGAGTTTTGCCGCGTTAGCTTTGGCGAAGCGCTCTCGCAGCGCCTTGGCGCGGGAATCACCGTGATCCAACGCCCGCGTGGCGTCGTCCAAAAGCAACGCCTTGTCTTTGCTCAGTTTACCTCGCAAAACTTCATCCGCATCCCCATCCTTTGCCCTCGTCGCCAACAAATCCCTCGCGTACGTCTCCACGTACAATCTCCTCGTCTCTTTATCATCGCTCGTCACCGCCTCGACGAGCAATTTTGCGCGTTTCTTTGAACCGGCAAACTTTTCTGTAGCTGCCGTCGCCGTCGCGCGTTCGCGCGCCTCCTTCGTCAACGGCGCGTAATACGACGTCGACGGGTCGTTCCCTTCGTCTTCATCCTCGACGTCGTTCTCCATCAACCGTCCGCCTCTTCCACCGCGAACGTTACCACCCACCGGTTTCCCACGCGTCGTCGTCGTCGTCGTCGTCGTCGTCGTCGGTCCACTCTTTCGTTGTTGATTCTGACTCTGTTTCTGTTTCGGCGTCTTTGACGTCGCCGCCATGCGTCCAGCCATCCTCGCGGCCGCCGCGGCCGCCATCCTCGCGTCCAACGACGCGATCCGCGCCGCTTTCTTCTTCGCTGCGCTCTCCGACGACATCACGTCGTCGTCGTCGTCGTCGTCGTCGTCGTCGCAGTCTGAAGACTTTAGTGTGTGACGCGCTCGTTGTTTTCATAGTCATCGTCAAGTCATCGATGTCGTCGTCTTTACGACGCGTCTTTGTCGTCGGCGTCATCGCGTGCGCGTACATCGCGACGTGCATCCGCGTGGTTGAATCGTCGCCCGTCGTCGTCGTCGTCGGGTCGGTGAACGCGGACGTGATCGCCCGCGTCGACCGGGTGCCACTGGTTGAGGAAACGGTTTCGACGACGTCGGCGTCGGCGTCGTTCGCGGTCGGGGGGAAAGGGGCGAATCAGGCGGTCGCCGCGGCGAGGTTAGCGATGGTATCGACGACGACGACGACGGGGGATGCCGCCGCCGCCGCCGCCGTGGGTGCGTCGTCGTCATCATCACCATACGACGACGTGATGTTTGTTGGAAAATTTGGCTCGGATGAATACGGAACGCGAATGTGGAACGAACTGGAAGCCGAGGTGGATTTGAGGGCGTCGACGAGGAGTGCGATCGGAAGCGCGAGTGGGATGGGGTTTGTCATGCTCAATGGTGAGGGATTGCCGAGCGCGGTGGTTGTTGGAGGGGCGAATGCGTTGGATTGGAACGAGGACGACGAAGCGTTGGAGCGAGAGTTGGCCGACGCAATGCGAGGCGCGTCGACGGTGATGCTGCAGAGAGAGATTCCAGAGCGGGTGAATCGAGCGGCGGTGAGAGCAGCGAGGAAGGTTGGGGTGGAGAGGATCGTGCTCGATGCCGGTGGATCGCACGGGGTGGTGGATCCAGAATTGTTGGCGGTGGTGGATTACGTGGCGCCAAACGAGAGCGAGCTCGCGGGAATGGCTGGCGTGAAGAGCGTGGAGACGGACGAGGAAGTCATTTCAGCGGCGCGTTCTGTCATCGGGAACACTCGGGCGAAGATGTTGTGCACGCTCGGAGCGAGAGGTGCAATGTTGGTGTATCCCGGAACGAATGGGGAGGTGATTCGCGTGGACGCGGCTCCGCTACCAAAAGGATCGAAAGAGGTGGACGCCACGGCGGCTGGCGATGCGTTCCGAGCCGCGTTCGCCGTGGGGTTGAGCGAAGGAAAGAACGAGAGGAACGCGATGCGATTCGCCGCAGCCGCGGGCGCACTGACAGTGACGAAGATTGGGGCGATGCCGAGTCTGCCGACGAGGAGCGAAGTCGACGCGTCGCTTGGCGAAGAATCCGCCAGCGTAGGAAAGCCGCGCAAGGCTCGGAACCAGGGCGCGAGAGCGCCCCTGCGTTTCGCCAGTAGACTGAACTCGATGAAGGCGCGACAAGATTTGTTCCCAGGGAAAGACGCGCGGGTCCCAGAGGTGTTCAACCTCATCAAGCGCATGGCCACCGTGGATGGAATCTCCTCGGTTTTCCTCAATTTCCCCGAACACTTTGTAGATGGAAAGAAACAGCTCCGAGCGCGCGACTTGAAGAAGAAGATTGAATCTCACGGTCTCGTCACCGGCGCCGTGTGCGTGCGATTCCCGGAGGAGTATCGCCTCGGGGCGTTTACCAATCCGGATGAGGTTCTGAGAAGTAGCGCCGAGGCGTTGGTGCGATCCGCGTGCGCCGCCGCGACGTCTCTCGACGCCGAGGAGGTTGTCATCTGGCCTCGCTACGACGGTTACGATTATCACCTTCAAGCGGATTACGCCGTGGAGTGGGAAAAAATGGTGCAGAGCTACCGTCGCGTGTCTTCAAGCGACGAATGTGCCTCGCTCAAGGTGTCTGTCGAATTCAAGCCCACCGACGAAAAGAGCAGGTTCAGCTTCATCCCCACCACCGGCGCCGCGATCCTTCTCGCCCAAGCCGTGGGCGCAGCAAACTTTGGTCTCACTCTCGACGTCGGTCACATGATTGCCGCGGGTGAAAACCCCGCGCAAAGCGTCTCCATGGCGGCGACGCGTGGCTTGCTCTTCGGCCTTCAGCTCGGAGACGGTTACTCCCGCCTCGGCGCCGAGGACGGTTTGCTCTTCGCATCCGTCAACCAACGCGCCGCATTCGAGCTCGTCGACCAACTCTACCGTTTCGGCTACGCCGGCGCGCTCTATTTCGACACCTTCCCTCTCAACGAGGACCCGACGAGAGAAGCCGAATCCAACATTCGCGTCTTTTCTCGTCTCTGGCGTCGCGTCGCCCGGCTCGTCCCGCGCATCGACACCCTTCGCGCCAACCGAGACGCCATCGGTATCCACGAGACCCTTCTTTCTTCGTAGTTGTTCGTTTCATCGCGACGTACACGACGACGCGCACGACTACTACTGACTACTGACTACTACCACTGTAACGCAAACCAAACCAAACCAAAAAGTCCAAACAAAATCCGAAACGGCGCATAAAATCTAACCGACGAACCCAGTTTCACGTTTCACGGTTCACGACTCATCATTTTATCCCCCACTCCTCGCCGTGTGGTGGACGCGCGCGACGGAATATTTTCCACTTTTTGTTCCTCATCACACCGAGCCGCCCGCCCGGTGCGGTGCGGTGCGACGCCAACGCGCGGGTCCAGGGTCGGAGAGAAGGGACGAGCGAGCGAGGGACGCGGGGGAGCGATCGCGCGACGGACGACGACGACGTCATCGTCGTCGTGTGCGACCGCTTTTTCGCAGTTTTTCGCGCGGTTCCATCCTCGTCATGCAGAACGACGGCGACGGCGACGGCGACGGCGACGACGACGATTGCGGCGGACGAAAGTCGCCGGCGAGCACGCTGGTGGCGTCGACGAGCTCGGGATCGGAAGGGTTCGGAGAGGGAGGGAAAGGAGGAGGGAAACCGGATGCGCGAGCGACGACGTGGACGAAGACGCCGGTCGGCGACCTTCGAGCGTCGAGACGGTTGAGTAAGAGGGAACTCGAGGCGCACGCGGAGGTTTTGGAAGGCGGTGGGACGAGGTCGATGACGTCGACGACTTTGTCGTCGCGCGAGGCGAGCGACGGAGAGGGCGACGCGTCGGAGCGACGGACGAACGGGGCGTCGGAGTTCGCCGCCGCCGGGAGTTTGGGGTGCGTTCTCGAGGCGGATACCGTGGATGAAGAGCGCATGGCGATGTTTGTCCCAGATGAAGTGATTCAGTCGTTGACTTTTGGGTGGAGGTTCAAGTTGGATGATTTTCACCTCGTCAAGGTGATTGGAAGAGGACGGTACTCGGTGGTGTACCAAGCGTTGTATCGACGAATGTCGATGGAGGTGGCTTTGAAGTGTTACACCAAAGCGAAGATGAAGGAACACGTCTACGGGCAGGTGGCGCATGAAATTGCCATACATAGCTCGTTGAATCACCCCGGGGTGACGACGTTTTACGGTTCGTTTCTCGACCCGGCGACGGGGAACTACTACATCATTTACGAGTTGGCGGAACGGGGCGACGTCTTCAACGCCATGGCCCGAAGCGGCGGTCGGTTCACCGAACCCCGCGCGGTGCAAAGCGTTCTGAAACCAATCATCTCCGCGCTGAATCATCTCCATTCTTTGAACATTGTCCACAGAGATATAAAACCGGAAAATTTGCTGCTCACATCGAATGGCAAGGCCAAGGTGACGGATTTTGGTTTTTCATTACATTTGGACTGGTACAGACCCCTGGGTCGTTTGGGGACTACGGATTACATGGCACCAGAGGTGATTGCATGCGATAAAAATCGACGCGACGAGCTTGCCGCGGCACATCGTCCCGGCTACGGTAAACCCATCGATATATGGGCCATCGGCGCTTTGGCGTACGAGATGGTTGTCGGTTTCCCACCGTTTCAATCAACCTCTCGTGAAGACGCTTATAAGCTGATTTTTTCAGGCAAGTTTAAGACGCCGACTTTTGTGTCGCAAGAAGCGTCAGATTTCATTAGCAAGTGCCTCGTTGTGGATCCATCGGCGAGATTGAGTATCGTTGAGATGGCTGAACATCCTTGGATTAAGAATCGCGGCGTGAGCGTACAGACCTCGGCTCCAAAGAGCGTTCTCGATCTCAACCTCGACGACTTGAGATTAAGCGGCGAGGGCATACAGCGCGCAACTTCGTGCACACCGTTGCCGTCATCTCGACACACTCCAAGTCTATCGACGCATCTCGCATCGACGATGATTACTCAGCAAGAGCTCCGTGGTATCCAAGATGATCTCGATTGGCAATACGATGGCGCGAGCTACGACGAACAATCGACGGTGGAAGTTCAACGTTCAGCCACCATGTTTGCTGTCGATGGTGATAACACATCTGTATCATCAAACATGGCGAGAATGACGACGCGGTCATTCAGTTTAAGCCACAAGTTGAGGCGTATGGGCTCCAAATTCGTGAGACGCTTCAGACAAAGAGATTGAATTTTTTTTGACGGGAAGTTTATTTCTCCTTAAAATTTCTTGCTATGTAAAACATCATAGACATCTAGTAAACTATCTGTGTCGCTGTCGTGAAATCGTAAAATCGCATCGTTCGAAATCTTGAGTCGGACGCGGATGCGTCGGTTGGAAGTTCAACAGCGTCAACGCGCGCAGTCGACGCATTGCGCCACTTCCTTCCAGACGCCAGTCGGGACGTAGCGACACCAATCCGCACAGAGCGCAAGGGCGGCAGCGAACAACGCGTACGCGCGCAGTTTAGTTGACTTACTTTCGTTTGACGGCATCGTTTCTTCTTTTTATTTCTTCGATCGCGGTCGTAGTTGCGTCGATTTCTGATGCGTTGTCGTCGTCGTCATCGTATGGACATTTCCTCGTCTTCTAGTCTACATCGGTCTACAGTCTAAAGTTCACCCATGGCTCGGGCAAACTTGGGAGACTCTCGCGTTTCCACGATCAAATCACCCGCATCTTGGTCTCGCCACGGCATCGCTGAGCATGGAATCGTAATCGCACTCGCAAACAAAAACAATCCATCCGGATGCGCTGAGTCTCTGGCGCCGTACCGAGCGTCGCCGAGTATCGGGCACTTCAATTCCCTACTGTGCCGCCTAATTTGATGCGTACGTCCCGTTCGCGGGTAAAAGTCAACCAAAGCCAGCGTTCCAATCTCCGTATCGACCGTCTTCACCACGGTGTACTCGGTGTACGCGTCTAAACCACCGACCGGCGTCTCGACGCAACCGCTCGATTGCTCTGGCCTCCCTCGAAGCAGCGCCCGATACCGCTTCTTCACCTCGCGTCGCTCGAACGCTTTTTGCAACGATGTCAACGCTGCTCGAGTCTTCGCAATGATCAACAACCCACCCGTTGGTTCATCCAATCGATGTGCGGGTCTCGGCGTCGGCAACACGTATCCCTCGGTTCCGTGAGCCGATGGCTCGAGCTGACACCCAGCCGCTCGCTCCGCGCTCCACTGCCTTCCACCTCCTCCACCCATCGTCACCAACCCGTGTGGTTTCGTCACCACCGCACAGTGATCGTCCTCATACACCACACCCAACCTCACCTCTTCCGGCATCGTCGCTCTCGCCGAGCTTACAACTTTTGCTCTTCGCTCGCTCGAAACCGACGCCGCTGTCCTCGCGCTCACCTCCAACTCATCCCCATCCCTTGCTTCATGCGACGCCAAGGCCCGCACACCGTTCACGTACACCTCCCCGCGTCGACACGCGCGTTTCGCGCTCGTCGCCGACGGGTACTCGTTCGGGAAACACGCGCGAAGGGCGTCATCCACACGCAACCGTCGCTTCGATTCGTCAGAACGTTTCACATCATCGACGACAACAGCCGTCGCAGCCTCGTCGTCACCCGTCCTTCGACGCACCGGCGCCCGCACGATGGCTCGACGGACGATTTCGTGTCCGTCCCGTAGTCCTCGCGGCGTCGACGACGACATCGACGTCGTCGAGGCGGCTTGCACCGCCGTCGTTCGTAGCGTCATTGTCTGGCGCATGTTGCGTTCTGTTTGCTCATACAGGTCACCTTTCCATATCATAAGCACAACTTCGCGACGCGACAGGGTCCGACGAACCTCGCCCAGACGACGCTCCGGTGCGCGCGCATCTCGTGCGTCAAGCGTAGTGCACGCGGGCGGAACGAACGCGTGGGGTCATCGCGACGCGTCGCGTCGTCAATCAATTCAACAATAATTGAATTTTGATCCTTCCCACTTCCGATCGGATTATCGAAGGAAATTGTAACCACGACGCGA
>Ga0255784_10001204_pt1 | contig 21038 bp, 22 predicted proteins | sample 101ome_14_FD_179982 | JGI IMG/M metagenome (GOLD analysis project Ga0255784, IMG submission 179982) | Coastal salt marsh microbial communities from the Groves Creek Marsh, Skidaway Island, Georgia - 101403AT metaG (version 2) | ecosystem: Environmental > Aquatic > Marine > Intertidal zone >...
TATTCCTGAAAATAAAATTCCCAGTAAAGATAATATGTGTAAAATAAGTACTATTTTATTTTTCATATAATCTTTTAATAAATATATTTTTAAAATAGTTCGATTAATTTTTAATACGGGCCTATAGCATAACTTGGATAGTGTAACCGGTTTCGGCCCGGTTGGTCGGGGTTCAAATCCTCGTAGGCCCGTGAGGAGATTCAACGGAGGTTTTTCTCCGTTGCACTATCCGTTTATACAAAGAATTTTATAATTTCAAAATAATTATACTCATGGGAAATTTATGTGAGTATAGAGATGAAAAAAATATGTGTAATGGTTTGATACAAGAAGCAAAACCTTGTGTATATTGTGCAGATGGAGATATTAAAAATCCTTCAAATCCGCGATACATGATGCAAACTGAATCTTATTATTGTTCTTTCCACCAAGGAAAGCATATGCAATCATATCATAACTAAATAGAGGGAGCGGGTCATTGGACCCGCTGGCTAAGTAAAACCGGTGACTTATAGTAAGATATTACCACAGGAATTACAATAGACTTCGTCAAAACGACTAGTCATAACAGCTGTATGTGCCCCATTGCACGAGTTACATTCCAAATGGTTTAAATTTTCTATATACATTTTAATCACAAATTTATATGTTTTTTGTGGTTTATTAAAATACTTACCAAAAAATGGAAAAAAATACAACATATTTTCAATAAATTTATATAATGTTGGAAATATATTCCAAAATGGAACTTGATAAGAAGGATATTTCCATATTAGAACATTTAAAGAAAAATGCAAAATATACTACTCAGGACATTTCTAAACTAACAAATATACCTATTACAACAATTCATAATAGAATTAAAAAACTAGAATCTAATGGTGTAATTAAAAATTACACAGTTAATTTGAATTATAACAAATTATACAAATATATTAATTCAATCTTACTAATTCAAGTGAATTCTCTTGGAGATCAAGAAGAAATTTGCGCAAGATTAACAAAAATGAATGAAGTTTATGGAGCATATATTGTGACCGGGGATGACGATATAATTATTAGAATTAGAGTAAACAATGTTGAAGAACTTCATAATTTTATTATGGAACAAGTTAGAGGAATAAAGGGAGTTCAAAATACAAAAACACTTATCGTTCTAAAAGAATTTTAATTCTGAGAAAGACTTATAAATGAATTTTAGATAAAAGAATAATGGTAAAGGGTGGTTATCCCAATCTACAGTAAAAAGTACTTAGCCAAAACTATTTCTGAAATAAAATCAACTCAATATTCCTCAAAAAAAGTTAAAATTAGAGGTTGGGTTTCAAAAAAAAGATCTTTAAAACAAAAAATATTTTTAGTTTTAAGAGATTCTACAGGTCATATTCAAACAGTTACATCTTCTGATTCTAAATACTGGAAAATTGCTGAAGAAATAACTACGGAATCTTCTTGTTTTATTGAAGGTGTTGTAAAAAAGGATCCTCGGGCGCCCGAAGGATATGAATTAATTGTTTCAAAAATATCAATAGTTGGTTTAGCTGAGACATGGCCTATAGCGAGAGATACATCGGCAGAATTCTTAAGAGATATAAGACATTTATCGATTCGAGATCCTAGACAACAAGCAATCCTAAAAATAAGATCTGGAGTTATTTCAGGTTTTCATGAATATTTTAGAAGTAAAGGTTATCATGAGCACCAATCTCCTAGTTTTACACCAACTCCGGGAGAGAGTGGAGCCGAAACATTTGAGGTTAAATATTTTGGTAAAAAGGCATACTTAACACAAACTTGGCAATTATATGCTGAAATGATGTTGCCAGTTTTAGAAAAAATATATACAATGGCACCCAGCTTTAGGGCAGATAAATCTATGACATCAAGACATTTAACAGAATATTGGCATGCTGAAGCAGAAACTGCATGGCAAGAATTTCCTGAATTATTATTAACTATAGAAGAATGTGTTAGATTTATTTGTAAAAAAATAGCAAAAGAGTATTCTGAAGAAATGAAATTATTGGGATCAGACATTAAATATTTTGAAAAATTGCCAAAATTTGCAAGATTGAAATATCGAGATGCAGTAAAAGAATTGCAGAAAGCAGGATATAAAGTTAAATTTGGAGACGATTTAGGAACCACTGAAGAAAAATATTTAGTTGATAAAAGAAGAATTCCTTTATTTATTACACATTATCCTACTTCGCTTAAGGCATTCTACATGAAACGAGATGAAAAAGATCCTGATCAAGTTCTTGCTTCAGATTTACTTATACCAGGTATTGGAGAATTAGTAGGATCATCCGAAAGAAGTCTTGATTTTGAAGATGTAAAGAAGAGACTTAAAGATGCAGGTGAGGATCCTAAAAAATATGAGTTTTATTTTGATTCAAGCAGATATGGTAAAATACCTCATTCTGGATTCGGTATGGGTATCGAAAGACTAGTTATGTGGTTAACTGGAGCAGAATCAGTAAAAGAATGTATTGCATTTCCTAGAACTCCAACACGATTTAGTCCATAATTAAAAACATTTAAAAAAAGAAATAATAAAAAAAACCTAGGCAGACGTAGCTTAGCGGTAGAGCGCATGGCTGTTAACCATGAGGTCGGAGGTTCGATCCCTCCCGTCTGCGTTTAATTTGGTAACATTTCATTCATTGTCATATAAAATTTTAAATGTCTCTTTAAGCTTGATGAATTACTTTCTTCCAAATCATTAAATTTTTGATTATCAAATTTAAAATGTTTGAGTTCAAAAATATCGATCAAATAACGAGAACATAATTCTAAACCAATTAACTTTGTAGCATAAATAGCAAATCCGTAATTTATGTCTTCAAAACAATTTAAACCGTAATTAAATTTTTTAATATCAAATAAACCATCTGCATTAGATATATTTCTTAAAAAATCGCCTATATCATAATACTTACTTCTGATCATTAAACTTGCAATATCCACTAGTCCAACTACTTTATCTTTCTTAAATAAAAAATTATTAAATTTCATGTCGCCATGAATTAATTGTTTTTCAGAAGGAAGCTTATATTTTTGTATCTCCGAAAATAAATAATCGTAAATATCTTCGTAAATTTTCCATTTTTCTGTTTTTTTATGTTCTTCTTTTATTGATATTAATTTATTTTTAATTCTGGTTCTGTCGTGTATTTTTAGTCCATTATATCTTAATTTTGTTACATTTTCTGTAAGATTATGAAATTTCATAATAACTTCAGACATATTTTTTATTTTTTTATTATTTAAAATTGGATTTTCATCAGCTTCAATATTCTTCATTACTCTATAATATTTACCCTCATATTCAAGTACGTACTTATTTTCTCGAGTATTAACACATTCCGGTATCAAAATTTTATCAGAAATTAAAAAATATAGTTCTATATGATCGCGAATCATTGATTCGTCATAAATTTCATTTAACTGCTGTAATACAAATTTACCGATGTCAGTAGTTATTAAATAAGTATCACTTGTCTTACCGCCCGATAATTTTTTGTGTTCAATATAATTTCCTATCGGGAAATGATCTACAATTTCTTTCATATTGTATGAAAAATAGGTACTTTTTCTAATTTATAAATTGCATGTTTCTTGAAAATATTTAAAAAAATATGTAAATACTAAGAATAATGGAAAAATGGACATACGATTGGGCAAATTTTGATGAATTTCCAAGTAAAAGAAAATCAATGCAAAAAGATATAGAAGAGTTTTATAGTAAATATAAAAATTTGAATGAAGCTAATTTAATTTCAAGTCTAAATGAATATGAACATATATTAACAAATTATTCTTACGGTGGAGAAGAAGGCTATTATTACTGGTTAAAATCTCAATTAAACCAATCTGATAATGAAATAAAATCAAAATATAAAGAAATTCAAGACTTTACGATAGAGCAATTTAATAAAATAAATTTTTATAGAAAATCAATTGCAAAATTAGATAAAAATAATATTATTTCAATACTTACTTCTACAAATAATAATAAGTATTTACATTTTATAAACAAAATATTTGAAAATGAAAAATTTATTTTAAGCGATAAAGAAGAAAAAATTATATCTTTGATGAATGAACAATCTTACTCAAGATGGAAAAATATGGTCTCTGAATTAATATCTTCGGAAACACAAATAATTAATGACACTGAGCATTCTTTTGAAGAATTAATATCTCAAACAATTTCAGAAAATAAAGAAGTTAGAGATTTGGCCGCAGAAAAAATAAATAAAATATTATCAAAATATGAAAAAATTTCAGAACATGAATTTAATGCACTATTGAGTCATTATGAAGTGATAGACAAATTACGAGGATATGAATATCCCGATCATTCTCGTCATATAGGTGATGATATTGATAAAAAATTTATAGAAATTTTAACAAAAACTGTAACTAAAAATTTTGAATTATCTAGAAGATTTTATGATTTAAAGAGTAAAATTGTAAAACATAAGTTACAATATTATGATCGTACATTTCCTGTTGGAAAAATAAATAAAAATTTTAATTGGGAAGAGTCAAAAAAAATTGTTAAAAAAGTTTTATCAAATTTAGATAAAGAATTTTTAGAAATATTTGAATTATTTGAAAAAAATAGATTTGATGTATTTCCAAAAAAAGGAAAAAGAGGGGGCGCATTCTGTGTTCACTTTACAAAAAATCTTCCAACATATATAATGTTAAATCATACTGATACAATAAGAGATGTAAAAACCTTAGCCCACGAGGTAGGTCATGGAATAAATAACGAGTTATCGAGAAAAGCACAAGATGAAATCTATTTTGGTACATTAACTTCTACTGCAGAAGTTGCTTCAACATTTTTTGAAGATTTTGTTTTTAGAGAATTAATTAATAACGTTGATAATAAAACTAAATTTCTTTTAATTATGCAAAAAATATCTGATGAAATATCAACAATTCATAGACAAATTGCAGGATATAATTTTGAAAAAGAAGTTCATGATTCTTTTAGGAAAAATAAACATTTATCCTCCAAAGAAATAGGTGATATTTTTAAGAAAAATATGAGCGCATATTGTGGTAATTCTGTAGAAATGGAAGGATATGAAAATTGGTGGATATATTGGTCTCATTTCAGAAGACGATTTTATGTTTATTCATATGCGTCTGGTCTTTTAATTTCAAAAGGTATGCAGAATTTAGTTGATCAAGATAAATCTAATATCGCCAAAGTCAAAAAATTTTTATCCGCTGGTACATCTAAATCTCCAAAAGATTTATTTTCTGAAATGAATATAGATATTTATTCTGAAAAATTTTGGAATGATGGTCTAGAACAAATTAATCAATTATTAAATGAAGCAGAAAGATTATATGGTGAAATGACCGATGAATAAAATTCTAATATTTATTGGCTCTATGATTCTAGTTTTTGGATTATTTTATGATAGACTTACTTTTATTGGAAGATTACCAGGAGACATATATATTCAAAAAAATAGTTTTCATTTTTATTTTCCAATAACAACAATGATAATTATTTCTTTAATTTTTTTAATATTTCAAAAAATTATACAATAAAATTATAAATGAAAAAAATATATAGTTACATGAAATACCGTATAAGAGACAATATAAGAGAATTAATTTTTGGTTTCCAAGACGGTGCAATAGGTAATTTGGGTGTTGTAATCGGTATGGCTCAAGCTTTGTCTCCAAATAATATTATTTTATTAGCAGGGGTTTCTACAATGATTGCTCAAACAATTTCGATGACTTCTGGAAATTATATCTCAGTCAAATCTGAAAAAGATTATTTCAAAGTTGATGAAGACGATCGAAAATTTGGTAAAGAATATGCTGAAAATAAAAGTCCAATTTTTTCATCAGTTGTAATGGGATTATCTGTTATGTTGGGTGCTTTAATGCCAATGCTAGCATTTCTATTTTATTCAGAAACTTCGGGAATTCTTCCGGCAATTATTATTACAATTTTATCATTATTTTTAGCAGGAGCAATTAAATCAAAATATACTGATCGAAAAGCTGTTGAATCGGGAATAGAAATTTTAGTTGTGGCATTAATTGCTGCAGGTGCAGGATATATTATTGGAGATATATTTTCAGGCTTTTTCTAATTTTAGAATTATATCATCCATTGTAAAACCTGGTTTTAAATTTGTATTATTATAATAAGAAATTAATTCATCATTAACTGGAATTATTTTATCTTCAGGTGAAATAAAATTTACAAAAGTAGCCAAACCTGAATTAAAGCCTCTCATGTATTTCCTTTCAAATGCATTTATTAAATCAAAATCTCCGTTTTGTATTTGAGTTATGGAGTTTCTTAATTCATCTTCATTTGTAATTGGAAAACTTAATCCCACTTTGACATCTACTTTAATTTCTGAATCATGAAAATCGTGAAATATTTGATTTTCAAATTCTGAAACTCTTTTACTAATTAAATAAGTATCTAAGATTTTTGAATCAAATTTTGTTTTCATTCTATCTTTAATTTGAATTGGAATTTCTGAAGAATTAATTATATCTTCTATTGTCCAATCATTTTTACCAAAAAATTTATGTAATCCTGATCTAACTCTTATACCTTCGGTTAAACTGTCTGAAATACTTTCATATAGTGAATTATTAAAATTTATACCGTCAACAAAACCAATAAACTCATAAGTATCTTCGGGAGTATAAGAATTTCCATTTTTTGTTTGAAATAAGTTTTGATTATTGACATTGATAAGATCATATTTTTTATTCTCTTCTTCAGGTTGAATCATATAAAATGCTGAAACTAAATAATCCATGGGATATTTATATAATGAATAACATTTTTATAGTGAACGATTAAATCAGTATATGAAACTCATTTCTGAAGGAGCCGAGGCAAAAATATATTTAGATAATAATATTATAATTAAAGAAAGAATCAATAAAAAATACCGGCACAAATTAATTGATGAAAAAATAATAAAACAAAGAATAAAATCTGAGGAAAAAATATACAAAAAATCTTATTCTGAAGGTATTAATGTGCCAAAAATTCTCAAAACAGAGGATAATAAAATTTATATGGAATATATTAATGGAAATAAACTTTCAGAAATTATAGAAGAAAAACCTGATCTTGTTAAAAAATTAGCAAACCAAATCATATTACTTCATAAGCACGGAATAGTACATGGCGATTTAACAACGTCCAATGTATTAGTAAAGGAAAATAGTATTTATCTTATTGATTTTGGATTAAGTAAATTTACTGATAGAATTGAAGATAAAGCAACAGATATTCATTTGTTCAAAGAATGTTTGAACAGCAGACATTCAAAAAACTATAGAAAATTATGGAAAATATTTTCAAAAGAATATTCTGATAAAGAAGTTCTAGATAGATTAAAAAAAATAGAAAGCAGAGTAAGATATAATCGAGTTAGCTAAAATAAAAACATTTTTAAACATAAATATTGAGTTGAAATTAGACAAAGTTAGTTATTACGAGCTTTGATCAGAATTCGTTCTAATCATACTTTGTTAAGCTATAAGATGGCAAGAATACATGCAAGAGTAAGAGGAAAATCAGGAAGCAATAAACCTTTGGTAGATACAAAACTTACAGGTTTACCATCTAAAGCTGATGTTCTTAAATTAATTAAATCAATGACTGAAGAAGGATTAAGTTCTGCATTAATTGGGTTAAGATTAAGAGATTTACATGGAGTTCCAAGTGTTAAAAAAATAACTGGAAGTTCAATAACAGAATTAATGAAAGAAAGTGGATCAACTTCAAAATTACCTGAAGATTTAAGAAATTTAGTTATAAGAGCAATTAACATAACAAAACACATGTCAAAAAATAAAAAAGATAAAACAAGTATGAGAGGACTAAACTTAACTGAGTCAAAAATAAGAAGATTACAAAAATATTATCAATCAACTGGCAGAATTCCTGCTACGTGGAAATATAAGAGGGAGGCTGCAGAATTATTAATAGATTAATATGGCTAAAAAACAAAATTCAAAATTAAAATTAAGAAAAGGAAAGAAAAGATGGTTTCCAGTTCTGGGACCTAAAGCATATAATGAAACTGAAATAACAAGAATTACAGCATATGATCCAGAATCATTATTAAACAGACATATTACAATTATATTAAAAGCATTAACTAATTCAGCAAGAGATTCAAATGTATCAATTAAATTGAAAATAAATCAAGTTAAAGGAGATACTGCATATACTGATAACATCGGAATTGAAACCTCAGATAATCAAGTTTCTAGATTTTCAAGAAGAAAAAGTACAAGAATTTTGAATGTATTTAATACAAAAGATAAAAATGATAATTCAATTAAATTAAAGACAGTTATTTTAGTAAATGAAAATATTACTAGAGCAAAACAAAATGAATTAAGATTATTTTCAGAATCTTTAATTAATAAAAAATTATCAAAATCAACATATAATGAAGTATTTACTTCTGATTTTATTAAAAAATTAAGTTTTGGTCTTAAAAAAGATTTAAAACCAATTTATCCAATAAATGATGTTATAATTTGGAAAGCTAACTTACAATAATTATATAAACAATAACTGATTTCTAAATTTTTATGGATAAAGATAATGAAAAGCAATTAAAAAAACTTAAACAGACTTATAGCCATTTTGATTGGGAATATATTTTGAAATTATAATTACCTTAATCTTATTACATCTACTGGCTTTGGACTTAAAGTTTCTATTCTAAATTTTTTATGTATCTCTCTTGCTAAATTTATTGTCATAGATTTTTCTCCATGAACTGTTAAAACTTTTCTAGGTCTTGGTTTTAATTTTGTCATATAATCCATTAATTCATTAAACACTGCATGACCTGATAAAGAAAATGATTCTACTTCCATTTTAACATTTAATTGTTCATTCTCTAGAACTATATTTCTTTCACCTTTTTGTAATTTATCTCCAGGACTATTATGGAACTGATAAACAACAAAAGCAATACCGTTTTTTGGATCATCATGTAATTTTGAAAGATATTGTACCGAAGGTCCTCCTACTAACATACCCGATGTTGCGATAATTATACACGGTCCTTCTTGCATTAATTTTTCTCTTTCTTTAAATGAACCTACTTGTTTGAAAAATTCAGCTTCAAATGGACTTTTACCTGCGTAGATTTGTTCTCTTAATGATTCGCTTAAAAATTCAGGATACGCAGTATGTATAGCCGTAATATCATAAACCATACCATCAACGTAAACAGGTATATCTTTTATTTTATTTTTCCTAAATAATTCTTCAATAAGTATCATAATTTCTTGGGCTCTACCTACTCCTAAAACAGGTATTAACAATTTACCTTTTTGGTCAATTATTTTTTTAGCAAATTTTTGAAAATCTGCTTCAGATTTTGCACGTTCCGGAGAAGTTCTTTCGGGATTACCATAAGTTGATTCTGTCATAAATGTTTCTACTCTAGGAAAAACATGACTTGCTCCGTCTAATATTCTTGTATCTACAACTTTATAATCTCCCGAATATAAAAAATTATGAAAACCATCTCCAATATTAAAATGGCACATAGCGCTACCTAAAATATGTCCTGCGTTATGTAATGTCAATCTTACGTCCGGAGTTATGTCGGTTACTTCTCCGTATTTAAGTGATATTGTATTTTTTACAACTTGTTTTACATCGGTTGAATCAAAAATATTTTTTTGACCTTGAGCAAGAGCAATAAATGTCATATCTAATTGACTCATTGCCATAATATCTCTTGTTGGAGCAGTACAATAAACTGGTCCTTTGTAACCGTATTTAAATAGATAAGGTAAGAATCCACAATGATCTATATGTGCATGAGAGATTACTACTGCATCTAAATCGGGAATGCTAAATTCAGGTAAATTAATTCTAGGATAAGCGTCTTCATTTGTGCTTGCCGGATTAATACCACAATCTATCAAAATATTACTTTCAGGAGTTTGTAATAAAAATGCAGATCTACCTACTTGTTGAGTCGCGCCTAAACAACTTATTCTTACCCACATTTCTGAATTTTTTCTAGATCTATTAAATTCGTAAATTCTTTTTCCAACATCATTAAGGAATTTTCTTCTTTCTTTAGAATCTTCGTGTAATGTTGATCTAATAAGATTTGTAATTTTAGAAGTTACTATTGAATCTCTTCTTATTTGAGGTGTCCAAAATGTTTTTCGTTTTATTTCTTTAGCAATTGATCCTTTTGGACCAATAACATCATTAGGATTTCTTGCATCAATAATCATTAAACTTCTGGCAGGTTCAAACATAATTTGAGTAATATCTGCACTTTTTGGTACTAATTTTTGGACAAATTCTTTTGCAGATTTTTCATCAACAAGTAAATTTTGATCTGCCCTTAAATCTATTCTTTTCTTAAACTTATCAACTAATTTTCTTATATCGGATTTACCTTCTTTGAAAAAATCTCTGCTTTTAGTATATAATACTAAATTAGCTCCTTCATAGTTTTGACTAGTAATGAGTTTATTCTTCGGAATCTCGTTTATTACTTGTTCTAATATTGGTGTCATTGTAAAATATTTATTTTAATTGTGAAGAAACAGTTTTAGTTTCAAGTTTTCTATATCCTTTTTTATCGATTATAGATATAACAATACCTTCTCCGCTAGCTGAATCTCTTCTTATTGCAGAGTAAACTGCTCTAGTTGCTAAATCAACTGCTTCGGATTCTGACATATTTTCTTTATAATTATCTTGTAATACTCCTAATGCAAACATCATACCTGATCCTGTTGCAGTATATGGATCATAAATAGATGCTCCCGAAGGGTCAAAAGAAATTAATTTGAATGAATTATCTCTGGATAAACCGGCAATAATTGCTTGTATCATGTATGGTGCCCATCTTTTGTATCCGGAGTATACAGTATTTTGTAAAACTGTGGATAGAGTTTCTAAGGTAGCATTCTTTTTTGTTTCTAATTCAAATAATTTCATTTCAGCTTGCATATATTTTAATAACATTTGATTATCTGAAACTGTACCTGCAGTAGTAATTGCTAAATTATTTGTTACTGGGAAAACTTTGTCAACTCTGGACATTATCATATTTCCTAAAGTAACTCTTTGATCTGTTGCTAAAACTACTCCGTCTTTATATGTTACTCCAACGGTTGTTGTACCTTTCTTTGGTTTAATTTTTTCTTCCATATTAATCAGAATATTAATGCTATTATTTTTACTTTTTAAATCTTTCTAATACTAATGGCTTTTTCCAAAATATGCATAAAATTTAGGTTTATCTCCAGTTAAAAAACAAGATTTATCTTTTAATTTAGAATTTTCGGATATATAATTACAAGTTAAGCTTTTAGCACCCGTTAATTTTTTTATTTCTTCTTCAGATTTTATTGAACCGCACCAAAATGCTCTTGCTATTTTACCGGAATTTACGACTGTTTTTAATTCCTTAATTGAATCAACGTGAATAATAGAATTATCAAGATTATTCTTGGCTTTTTCATACATTTCTTTTTGAATAATTTTTAATAATTCGGATACTCTTGATTCTAGTTTAATAATTTTTACTGATTCTTTATTTCCAGTATCTCTTCTAACAATAGTTACAGATTTATTTTCTAAATCTCTTGGTCCAATTTCGATACGTAAAGGAATTCCTCTGACTTCCCAATGATTAAATTTATATCCTGCAGAAACATCATTTCTATCGTCCAATATGGTTCCATATTTTTTCAATAATTTTGTCAATTCATTAGATTTTTTTAGGACGGGGGCCTCTTTACCTTTAAATAATATTGGAACAATTACTATTTTATTTTGAGCAACTTTAGGCGGAATTACAAATCCTTTATCATCTCCGTGGACTGCAAGCATAATTCCTATACTTCGAGTAGAAATACCCCATGAATTTTGATAAGGTATGGACTTTTTTTCATTTTTATCTAAAAACTTAATATTAAATGCTTTAGAAAATATTTGACCTAACTCATGAGATGTTGATGCTTGTATTGCTTTACCATCTGGCATAATTGTTTCAAGACTTAACGATTTTTCAGCTCCAGCAAATTTCTCTTTTTCAGATTTAATACCGGATAATACAGGTATTGCAAGTAATTTTTCATAAACATCTTTATACATTGAATGAATATCAAAAGCTTCTTTTTCTGCCTCAGATCTTGATTCAAAAACTGAATGTCCTTCTTGCCATAAAAATTCTCTACTTCTTAAAAATGGAGTGGGATGCTTAAATTCCCAACGAACTACATTTGCCCATTGATTTAATCTAAGCGGTAAATCTTTCCAAGATCTAATCCATTTGGAATATGAATCATACATAATTGTTTCTGAAGTTGGACGTATTGCTAGACGTTCAGATAATTTTGATTTTCCGGTATGAGTGACCCATGCTACTTCTGGAGAAAAACCTTCAACATGCTTTGATTCTTTATTAAGTAAGTTTTCAGGTATTAATAATGGAAAATATGCATTTTTTACTCCATCTGACTTAAATTTTTTATCTAAAAATGTCTGTATAGACTCCCATATTGAGTATGAATTTGGTTTATAGATATAAGCTCCGGAGACTTTTGAATAATCTATGAAATCTCCTGAAAGTAAAGATTCTACATACCATTCTGAAAAATTAGATTTTTTATTTTTTAAAGCCATATATAGTATTTTATACAGAATTTAATAAAGGATTCGTTTAAATAATATTATGAAATTTGCCGTTATCGGAGATACGCATTTTGGATATAATTTTTCGGGAAAAAGAAAAAATGAATCATTCGAAAATGGATTTGAAGCATTTGATCTGGCTATATCTGAAAAAGTAGATTTTATTATTCAAGTCGGGGATTTTTTTGATGAAAGGCTGCCAAAACCGGAAGTAATTTCTCCTGTTCTCAAAAAATTATCAGAATATAATAAAAAAATTGAAAAAATAAAACTAACTGAAACCATCGATATAGAAAATAAATCAATTTTAAAAAATAAAAAAATACCACCTATACTAGTAATACTTGGAGACCATGATCGTAGACCAAAAGAGTTTGTAAATCCCGTCCAATTATTATATGATGCAAATCTAATACATTATATTCAAAGTGAAACTGAGATTATAGAAGTTAATAATAAGAGACTGGCAATACACGGTTTTTCTAATGTTCCTCACCAAAATGCCAAAGAAATTTTCAAAAAAAGAAATTTTCAAAAAATACCAAATTTAAAAAATATTTTACTAATGCATCAAAATTTTAGAGAAATGTTACCAAATCAAACAGAAGAGATATTGAGCATTGATGATATACCCAGTTATATAGATGCATCATTTTTGGGACATATACACTGGATGAAAGAATTTAAACATAAGAAATCAAATAATCCGATTATTTTTACTGGATCAACTGTTGCAACACAAATGACAAGACAGGAAAGTATTACAAACAAAGGCATATTTATAGTTGAATGTTCAGATGAAATAAAAATAAATTTTTTACCACTTAAAAAACCAAGAAAATTAAAATATATAAAAATTAATATTATGGGTTTAAAACCTTCTGAGATAAATGTAAAAATAAATGAATCAATAAAGGAAATAATTGAATATCATAACCATCCTTTGATTCCTATGATAAGAATAAAATTAGAAGGAGAATTACATGAAGGATTTCTTCCATCTGATATTAGTTTTAAAACAATAAATAAACGTTTTGAAGATAAAGTTATTCTAAACATAGACAAAAGTAATATAATCTCCAAAAAATTATCAGAAAAAACAAAATTGATAAGACGGGCAAAGAGCGATAAAAAAAATATTAATCAATTAGGACTTGAAATTTTAAGTAAAAAAATGGATATAAAAGATATACAAAAAATTGAGCAAATATTTCATTTGCTTAAAAATAATAAGTTAGAGGAAGTTATTGAAATAATATGATAAAAAAATTAATTTTAGAGAATTGGAAGAAACATGAATTTCTAGAATTAGATTTTTCAAAGGGAGTTAATGTTATTGTAGGTGAAATGGGTACGGGTAAATCTTCAATACTTCAAGCAATAAATTATTGTTTATTTGGAAATTTTAATGAACTAAAAAGCAGGGAAATTAAAACAGATGATTTAATCATGAATGGTAAAGATGAATGTAATATTAAATTATATTTTGATGAATATATTATAGAAAGAACAATAAAAAAAGGAAAAACAACTGAAGCAAATATAAGAAATAATAAAGAAAATTTGGCAGGTCCATCTACAGTTGAAGTTAATAACTATATTGAAGAAAAACTGAAAATAAATGAAGATGTTTTTCTAAAGGCAATTTACTCTTCTCAAAATGATATTGATACTATATTGAAAGTTACACCAACAAATAGAAAAAAAATAATTGATGAACTAATGAATTTAACAGAATTTGAAATTGTTAGAAAAAATGCTGTATCATTGATAAATAAATTGAATAATCAAAAAGAAATTTATAAAAAATTTTTAGATGAATTCAATCAAAAAGATTTATTTAATCACAAGGAAATAACATTGAAAAAAATTGAAGAATTAAATATAAATAAAGTAGAATTTGAAAAAAATATACCTGAATTAAAAAATAATTATATTATAATAAAAGATAAATTAAATTTAATACAAGATAAAAAATATAAAAATAAATCTTTGACAGAGTCATTAAATAAACTAAAAAGTAAAATTATGACAATTAATATTGATGAAGAAACTCCGGAAATAGATTTTGAATTTGAAATTAAAAAATTAGACAATAGCATAATAAATTTAAAACAAGATTCAAAACAAATACATTCTTTATTAGAACAATTATCAAATGAAAAGATAACTTATGAAAAAAATCTTTTAAATATGAATAATTTAATTGATAACTATAAAAAAGAAATGAATTATTTTGAAAAAAACTATTCAGAATATTCTGATATCAATTTCTATGAAATAAATAATAATTATCAAAAATTATATTCGGAATTAATTGAAATTAAAAGAAATTTTGAATCTTCAAAAATTAAATTAGTATCTTTAAGAGATTCATTGGATAGATTAAATAACATGGAATCAAAATGTTTTGTTTGCGATAACATAATAGATGAAGAAAATAAAAAATCATTAATATCGCGAAGAAAAAGTGAAATAGCAATTACTTTAATGAAACAAAATGAACTAACTGAGAAAATCGAAAATAGTGAGGAAAAAACTTCAAATTTAAAAAAATACATAGATATAGAAGAACAATATAAAAATAATTTAGATAATTATAATAGTGTAAAAATTAATTTAAGTAAAATAGAAAATGAAATTAACAATATTAAAAATAAAATTTTTGAAATAGATAAAAATATAGTTGATAATAAAAAAAATGTTGTTGATGTTGAAAAATTATTAGAACATAATGAATTGCATCTTAAAAAATTATACCAAAAAAAAGAAAACATAAATAAAAAAATTGAATTCAATAATATTAATCAAGAAATTAAATTATTAGAAAAAGAATTATTAAATTTAGACTTTAACCCAAATCTTTTAGATATTTTGTCATCAGAATTTGAAACTATAAGTAATGATATGGCTAAATCTGAGTATAAATTAAAACAATTTGATAATGATATTAAAATACATATTGAAAGATTGAAAACAATTGAAGAAAAATTTAACTCATATGACGATCTAACTCTTAAATTAAAAAATATAATGAATAAAATTAACTTTTTAATTATTCTTAAAAATAAATTATTTGAGTCTCAAGAACTACTTAGAGATGATTTAATACTTGCAGTTAATGAAGAGCTTTCAAATATATGGATTGATTTATACCCTTATGATAATTTTACCAATCTAAGAATAATGCCAATCAATAATGATTATTTTGTTCAACTTAAAGAATATAAAGGAGAATGGAAAAACATAGTCGGATATGCTTCTGGTGGTGAAAAAATGTTATCCTGTATAAGTACAAAAATAGCTTTCTCAAAAATATTATCTCCAAGTGTTGGATTAATAATATTAGATGAACCTACTCATAACTTAGATAATAATGCTGTAAATAATTTTATATCAATAATTAACAATAATATTAAATCGCAAATAAATCAGCTAATAATAGTTACACATGATAATAGACTTGCAGAATCTGGAGAAAAAGTAATTAAATTAATTAATAATTAAATGTATAAATCAACTTCTCTGTCTTTTTTATATTCCATTTCTTGTCCTCTTTCCAATGCGGACAGCGGATCTGGAATCAATCCTTCTTTCCAGCCTCTATACAATAATTCTTTGGTGGCCTCTTCTTGAGTACCATATAATCCAATAAATCTTTTGAATAATTTTTGATTGCCAGTATTTGCAAAATATTCTTTAAATTCATTCTCTCTCCAATGTCCATTTCTTGTACTTTTTAATGGAGCATTACCTGCGGTAATATTATCTAAAATTGAATGAATATTATACCATTCTGAATCAAGTATATTATCTGATTGATTATCTGAATCTTCGGCTAATCTTTCCATTAAATTTAAATAAGGAGAAACCAATTTTTTTCTTAATCTTGTATCAAAAGCACCAAAAGTTTTTTCAGAAATATATTCAGAAGGATTTGTCATTGTAATTAAATTATCATTTGATTTAATAGCACTTTTTAATTTACCATCAACATATGTAAATAAATGATTATTTGAAAACAATAATAATACATTATCTTCTTTATAAGTTCCAAAATCGGGTCTAGATTTAGAAAAACCTTTCATTGAATCAGTATTTATATTAAGATTTGAATAAATATAAGATTGATCGTCCATACTATCGTCATTAAAAATATCTTTCATATGGACTCCTGATTCTTTTCTAATTATCTTAATAATATCTTCTAAATCCTCTGCATCTTTTGGTACAACTAATGAAGATAAATTTTTTAGCCGCAATAGCTTTTTTTCTTTATCATCTCCTAAAAAGTTTGGATTTTTATTATAAAAATTTACTAATCCGTTTAAATCAGTTGACATTGATAAAGGATTGTTTCTATTTTGATTATTATACCACCAAGTAATATAATCTTCTCTGACTTGTATAAATGAATCTGGATTTTTTCCTTCAATTAAACGATTTTCAATAATATGAGTAAGTTGAGGGTGAATCTTCTCTCGATGATTTATAATTTCATCTTTATACCACGGTCTGCCCGAATCTTCAGGTATATCCACTTCAAAATCAGGCCAACTTAATGGATTAATATCCGAATTACCTAAAGCTTGATCCAAAACTTGTTTTTCATAAATACGTTCGTTGTCTTTAATTTTTCGCATTTATTTTTATATAAAGTAAAAATTTAAAAAGATAGTGAGGTGTTACCCTCACTATTCTGCTAATAATTCTGAAATCTTTTTTAATAAGTCAGAATCTGCTGGTAAAGCTATGTTTTTACCTCTTGCGTATCTTTTTTCACCTTCTTCGGTGTAAAATCCTCTTGACAAGGATACGAATTCGTTTTCACCGTCTTCTGTAATAGCTACTTTCCTAGCAACTTCGACGAAATTGTTTTTACCGAATTTTAAATCTTCGGAGCTCAGTGTCTTAAATTCTACCATTTTTATCACTTATTTTTTTGAGCTTTGCTCATACAAGTATCTTAAATTTTATTTATAAACGTTTTTATTTGCCTGCTAATTGTACTAAAATCTCAGATGTTCTTACTAAAAAGCCTTGCACAAATTCTTTTGTAACTTCTGTATCAAAATATAGTCCTAAGAATAGAATAAATACTGTAAACCAGAATAATTCGTGCCTCATATAATAATTAACTTGAAATATATAAAAACATTTTAGTTATTGAGTAAACATTGCTTCATAAATACCTGAAGTTATATTAAAAATACCTTTGGAAGTATAAATGGCCAATTCAGAAGCTGGTTTTATTGCACCTGCTGCGTTTCCAGCTGCATTTGTAGTAGGTTCAGGGAAAAATAATAATCCCAATACTATAACAAATAGAATCAAAACAATATTCTCATGAATTTTACTTGTTAACCAAAACCACATAAATTAATTAAATTTTTAAGTTATTTATACTTTTTTATAAAAAGGAGAATAGATTGAAAATTAGATATATAACAACAGCAATAGACTACCCAAATTCTGAACCACATATAGGTCATGCATATGAAAAAATTTTAGCAGATTTCTATAATCGTTACTATATCCAGAAAGGAGAAAATACTTATTATCAAACCGGTACAGATGAACATGGAATTAAAATATTTAATACAGCTAAAGAAAAAAATACAACTCCAAAAAAACTAGTTGATTCAAATTCTAAAAAATTTAAAGAATTCTATAAAAAACTAAATATAGATTATAATAATTTTATAAGAACTTCTGATAAAAAAATTCACTGGCCTGGTGTTCAAAAACTTTGGAATGAACTAATTAAATCCGGAGATTTATTTCTAAAAAAATATAATGCCAATTATTGTATTGGTTGCGAATCTTTCAAAACCGATAGTGAGTTAATAGATGGTTTTTGTGAATATCATCCCGGTAAAAAATTAGAAATTGTAGAAGAAGAAAATTATTTTTTTAAACTATCTAAATATCAAAACAAATTAATTCAAATATTAAGTAAAGAAAAATACAAAGTGCAACCAAAGGCCGTTAAAAATGAATTAATTTCTTTTCTTAAAGAAGATTTACAAGATATTTCTTTTTCAAGAGTAAAATCTAAACTCCCTTGGGGTATTCCCGTTCCAAATGATAAAAATCAAGTAATGTATGTTTGGGCTGATGCATTATCTAATTATATTACTGGAATCGGATATGGATTTGATGAAAAAAATTATCAAAAAATTTGGCCTGCTGATGCACACATTATTGGTAAAGATATTTCAAGATTTCATGCAATATATTGGCCTGCTATGTTATTATCTGCTAAATTAAAACTGCCAAAAAAACTTTTGGCTCACGGTTTTGTAAATGACAAAGATGGTAAAAAAATGTCAAAGTCTTTAGGAAATGTTGTTGATCCTATTGAACAAGTAAATAAGTATGGTGCAAGCTCGCTAAGATATTATTTACTTAGAGCTCCTTCTAATCAAGATGTAAGTTATGACGAATCCGATTTAATAACAAAACACAATACAGAACTATCAAATAATCTGGGTAATTTGGTTTCTAGATCATTAAATTTAATTGAAAAATCTGGAGGTAAAATTCCGTCAGGAAAATTAGATAAAAAAATTGAATCAAACTATAAAAAACTACTAAAAAATATTGACAAAAATATTGAAGATTTTGAATTTCATATGGCTGTTTCAAATATTTGGAATTTCATTTCAAGTATAAATGAATACATTGATATGAAAAAACCTTGGACTTTATCAGGTAAAGAAAAAGAAAATGTATTATACAATCTTGCAGAATCTCTTAAACTAATTTGTGGATTAATATATCCTATAATTCCGTCAAAATCCCTTGAAATATCAAAAAAACTGGGACTAAAAAATATTCCAAAATTTAAATCTGATAAAATTAAAATTGGACAAAAAATAAATAAAGGAGAATACTTATTTACTAAATATGAAAACTGAAATTAACATAGATGATTTTGCAAAACTTGATTTAAGAGTCGGAAAAATTACAAAAGTTGAAGAAATAAAAGGTGCAGATAAATTATATAAATTACAAGTAAATTTTGGTTCTTTCAAAAGACAAATATTATCTGGAATAAAAGAATACTATAAAATTGAAGATTTGAAAGGAAAACAAGCAGTATTTATTGTAAATCTTCCAGCAAGAAAAATGCGAGGAGAAATTTCTGAAGGAATGATATTATGTGCAGACGATGGTAAAAATGTAATCTTTATTTCTCCAGAAAAGAAAGTCAAAAATGGTTCAGAAATTCATTAATTGTCCTCATTATCAAAATAATTATCTACTACCAATTGTGTTGCTTCGTAAATATTAGCTAATTCCTTTTCTTTCTTATCTTTATTTTTTCTAGAAATTTTACTATATATAGCACCAACTAATCCCGTAATTCCTGAGGCTAATCCACCAACAATTGCTAAATCTTTACCTGAATAAGAGTTTTCATTTTCTCGGTAAATTATAGTTTCATTAGTTTCTTTAGGTCCAATAAAATCTTTTTCTTCAATTACAGCTTCTAACTCAGATTCATTTGTAACTTCTGTTTCATTTTTTACTTCAGTTTGATTATATACTGGGTTTTTTGGTAATTCTGTTTCATTTGTTTGATTATATATTGGATTTTCTGTTTCATTTGTTTGATTATATATTGGATTTTCTGTTTCATTTGTTTGATTATATATTGGATTTTCTGGTAATTTAATATCGCAATCCAAATTTATCTTACCTTCCGCTAATTTTTCTTCTAAATTATTTTTATTTGATAATCTAAACACTTCATTTCTATCTATAGTTGGAGCAAATTTATTATTTATAAAAGAATATTCAGTACGATTCATTATATTATTATTATTATCTGAATCTTTAACGTTTATATAATAATCTTCTTCTTCGGATATAATTAATTTATCTTTATTGGTAACATCAAGTAGATATATTTTATTATTTTCTTTATCTGAAATAGATAAATTTAATGTTTGATTTAAGTAATCTGAAAATTCGGGGTAATCTCTTATCAAATTTTCATCTATAAACATTGACTCTTCAAATGAATCTTGATTAATATTTTCTCTAATTAAGTTATTTTTATAATTTATATTTTGAATTAATTCTTTATTGAATGAGTGTAAATGGTAATAAAAACCTGATTGATTATTACCTTCTGCTGTTAAAACAAAATATTTATCTAATTCTGGAACAAACAATCGATTATCAATATTTTCAATATTTAATGAATTTAGTTTTTCATATAATTCATCTCCTTCTTTTGTATTAACTATGCTATGATTTTTATTATCTATTGTAAAATTTAATCTGTATGATTTATTATCTTCTAATACTTCTA